>JACCDG010075660.1_pt1 | contig 32957 bp, 30 predicted proteins | sample 7442471 | NCBI WGS metagenome assembly JACCDG01 (sample SAMN15323444, study PRJNA562643) | freshwater metagenome | isolation source: river surface water | place: USA:Blue River Watershed | collected 2017-08-17 | reverse complement strand
TACAATCAACTACTTGATTATTATGGTCTCTATGTCTATCCACGTGGAGAAGAACCTGTCTCGGATTTATGGGCGCATAAGAACGTTCAGCGGATTGAGGCACCTATTTTACACATTTCGGCAACCTATATCAGAGGCTGTATTCAGCAAGGTAAATCAATAAAATACCTAGTTCCTGATGAAGTAGAGGCTCTTATCTCTATCAAAAAATTCTACCTTTAGGCCTTTCCGCCTAATAGATGATCACTTATTTTTCTCGTTTCCCTTTTGTCCGAATTCTATTGTTTTGGATGCTAGGAATCTTGCTTTCTGAATTTGCATTCTGGCCACTGTTGGGCTGCTTAGGTTTTATTGCGCCGGGGAGAGTTAATAGAAGTATCGGAATATCCAGCTTGATTGTTGTTTTTGCGATGATTTGGACGATGCGGCTACAACCTGTTTTGCCGACACCTCCGGCCGATGGTTTTGTATTTCGGGTGGAAGGGCAGGTGGAAGCAAAACCTAAATCTTGGTCCGTTTTAGCTAGATGTCTGGGTCTGCGAGATTCCTCTGGTAAATGGTCTTCCTCAACGGGCTTGTTTCGGTTATACCTCGCAAAGCAATTGCCTAAACCCTGCGCCGGAGATGTTTATGGGGTAAGGCAGGCAGTTAAGCCGTTCCCGAAACCTCTTTTCCCATTTGAGAAAGATTGGGGAAATTATTTCGCTCAAAAAGGTATCGCAGGATCAGCCTTTGTTTTGTTCGATCGTATTCGGATGATGCAAAAAGGAACAGATGAGGGGACTTTTTTCGAAAAAGCTCAGACTCATTTTGTTGGGCTACTAGAGCGTGCTTTCGAACCGGGTCGAGATCGTGATGTGGCCGAGGCGATGTTGCTTGGGGTGAAGACTAAGATTGATTTCGAAACATTGTCGGCTTATTCGGCTTTGGGGGCCATTCATATTTTGTCTGTATCGGGTCTTCACGTGGGGCTTTTGTATATGGGTCTTTCGTTGATTCTAGGTTTTTTGCTGAGGCTTCGACCAGCCGGTCCCTTTGTATTTTTTGGATTAATGATGGCTTTGTTATGGTGCTACGCTGGAATCAGTGGTTTTTCTTTGCCGGTCATGCGGTCAGCATGGATGTTTTCGGTGATATTATTTGCCAAAACCTTTCTGAGAAGGCAAGAGAGCTTAAACACTTTGGCATTTAGCGCTTTTGTTCTCTTGTTTTTACATCCTGCCTCCTTGTTTGATCCCGGGTTTCAGCTATCCTATTTAGCGGTCTATGGTTTGGTTGTTTTTCAACAACGCTGGGCGTCTGTTTTACACTTTAGTGGTTGGCTTCGTTGGCCGCTGACTCAATTATGGGAATTGACCTGTGTGGCATTAGCCGCTCAAGTATTCACTTGGCCGTTGATTGTCTATTATTTTCATCAATTGCCTCATCCGCTTTCGTTTTTTCTATTGAATCCATTTTTAATCTTATTCTCCTCCATTGCGCTTTTTCTAGGTTTTGTATTATTAGCGATAGGCTCTTTTTTGCCCGATTTGGTCTTTCAGCCGTTGGGCTATCTTTTGAACATGAGTTTTAAATTATTGCATGGGTTGATGTTCAGCTGGGTGGAGCGAGTTACCTCGGTTATGCCGTTTTTGCGGATTTCGGCACTTGAAATGTTGGTGTATTTTCTTTCCATTGCTGTGGTTGTTTGGGCACCACGGCGCTATAAATGTGTTGCGATTTTTGCGCTATTGTTTTGGCAAACTACGGAAAATGAATCCAATGCTTATTTAAACACGTTCAAAGGGGAGGCTGTTTGGGTAGCGCATTCAGGTAAAAATGCGGTTGCCTCGTTGCCTAAGGACATCGGCCCCGCGTGGATTCAATCACACCTTAGTCCGATGTGGGCAAATGTAGGGGTGAAAGATACCTTAACTCGAAGGTGGCCGTTAACAGGTAATTTGCAATGGAACTACCGAGGTCAAGCTTACGCTTATGTGCGGGAACCTACAGAAGCTAGAGGGCAGCATCATTTAATTTTAGGTAAGGAATTGAAATTTCGTAAACCTGTATGGTTGAAAAGTTGGAACCAAGCTACCTGGTATTTTCTACAGAAACCATCAGCGTATTGGTTAGGTGAGCTGAAGCCTTACTTGCCTGAGAAATATTATTTTTTGGACGAACAACCTGCTATCCAATTATAAAAAAAGGCTGCCCCGTTGAGGGCAGCCTTTTAAAATTAGCTTGGCTTCTTTTCGTTACGCTTACGCTCGTTCGGATCTAACCAAATTTTACGCATACGTAAAGACTTAGGAGTGATTTCTAAGTACTCATCCTTTTGGATAAATTCCATACACTCTTCTAATGAGAAGTTTAATTTAGGAGCAATTTTAGTATTCGAATCCGTACCTGAAGCACGCATGTTCGTTAATTGCTTTGAAGCTTGAAGGTTCACTTCGATGTCGTTTTGGCGATTGTGCTCACCTACTACCATTCCTGTGTATACTTCTTCACCTGGATCGATGAAGAACACCCCTCTATCTTGTAACTTATCAATTGCATAAGGAATCGCAGGACCTGTGTTCATCGAGATCAATGATCCGTTGATACGGCCAGGAATAGGGCCTTTGAATGGTTCATAAGCGATGAAACGGTGGGCCATAATCGCTTCTCCGAATGTGGCTGTCAATACTTTAGAACGTAAACCTATCAAACCACGAGATGGAATGTTGAATTCTAAGTGTTGTAAGTCACCTTTAGGCTCCATAATCAACAACTCACCTTTACCTTGAGTCGCTAATTCGATTACTTTACCAGCTACCTCAGCTGGAACGTCTACTACTAATGATTCGATCGGCTCTAATTTCTCGCCATTCTCACCCTCTTTGAAAATAACCTGAGGCTGACCTACTTGTAATTCATAACCCTCACGACGCATCGTTTCAATTAAAACGGACAAGTGAAGAATACCACGGCCAAATACTAAGAACTTATCTTCGCTTTCCGTTGTAACAACTTTCAAGGCTAAGTTTTTCTCTGTCTCTTTGAACAGACGATCACGGATGTGACGAGAGGTAACTAATTTACCTTCTTTACCAAAGAATGGAGAGTTATTAATCGTGAACAACATGTTCATCGTAGGCTCATCAATCGCGATACGAGCTAAAGCCTCTGGATTCTCAGCATCAGCGACGGTGTCACCGATTTCGAAATCTTCGATACCTGTAATCGCACAAATCTCACCACACTCTACTTTATCTACTTTTACTTTTCCTAGACCTTCAAATACTTGAAGCTCTTTGATACGCATTTTCTTTGTCGTGCCGTCTGCTTTGCAAAGAGAAATTTGCATTCCTTCAGTTAACGTTCCACGCTCTAAACGTCCGATCGCGATACGACCTACGAATGAAGAGTAGTCTAATGAAGTGATCTGCATTTGTGGCGTACCTTCCTGTACTTTAGAAGCTGGAATGTGCTCGATGATCGCATCTAATAATGGGATGATATTATCTGTTGGTTTTTTCCAATCCGTACTCATCCATCCTTGCTTAGATGAACCATAGATACAAGGGAAGTCTAATTGATCTTCAGTTGCGTCTAAGTTAAACATTAAGTCAAATACACTTTCGTGTACCTCGTCTGGCCGACAGTTTTCTTTATCTACTTTGTTCACAATCACGATAGGCTTCAAACCTAAAGCGATCGCTTTTGATAATACGAAACGTGTTTGAGGCATAGGGCCTTCGAAAGCATCCACTAACAAAATAACTCCATCCGCCATACGTAGAACTCGTTCTACTTCACCGCCAAAGTCGGCGTGACCAGGTGTATCGATAATGTTGATTTTCACTCCATTGTAACGAACCGATACGTTTTTAGACGTGATCGTAATTCCTCTTTCTCTTTCAAGGTCGTTATTATCAAGGATCAAATCTCCAAATTCTTGATTTTCTCTAAAAATCTTGGATGCGTGAATGATTTTGTCAACTAGGGTCGTTTTACCGTGGTCAACGTGGGCAATAATAGCAATGTTGCGAATGCTTAGCATAAAAATGTATTCGTTGAATGAAACGAAAATCCTTTAATTGGGAAATTCAAGGTGCAAAGGTAGGTATAATTTCTTTGAAAAGTACTATTAGCAAATTAAGAAACAATTGCTTTCGGATTATTTTTCGCAGGACGTGCAATAGTATTCGCTTGGATTTTTGCTAAAATGCCTTCAGCATCAATTCCGCATAGGGCATACAATTCTTTTTGCTCCCCGTGTTCGATGATTTCGTCCGGTATTCCGAGGCGAATAACTTGAGACGAATAGTGGTTGTCTACCATAAATTCAGCTATAGCTGACCCAAATCCTCCTTGAATCGCTGCATCCTCTACCGTAATTACCTTTTTGAATTGCTTAAATACGCTGTGTAAAAGTTCTTCATCCAATGGTTTAACAAATCGCATGTCGAATAAAGCAGGTTTTAAACCTAGCTTATGGGCTGCTTCACAAGCCTCGATGGCTTGGTTACCGATATGTCCAATCGACAAGACAGCGATTTCTTCGCCTTCTAAAAGTTGTACGCCTTTTCCTATTTGAACCTCTTCAAAATCTGTGCGCCAAGCCGGCATTACCCCTTCTCCGCGTGGATAGCGGATGGTTATCGCCTTTTCATGCGATTTAAAAGAGTCTAAAGACGCGGTATACATAAGATTGCGGAGCTCTTGTTCGTTACGAGGTGCTGCCACAATCATGTTAGGCACACAACGCATGAAGGCTAAATCCAATAATCCATGGTGGGTAGGGCCATCAGCTCCAGCCAGACCAGCACGATCTAGACAGAAGATAACAGGTAATTTTTGCAAACAGACATCGTGAACTACTTGATCATACCCACGCTGCATGAAAGAACTGTAGATATTGCAGAAAACGGTTAAGCCTTGTGTTGCTAGTCCAGCGGAGAAAGTCACCGCATGTTGTTCTGCGATTCCTACGTCAAAAGCGCGATCTGGCATCGCCCGCATCATAATATTCATCGAGGAACCAGACGGCATCGCAGGGGTGATACCCATGATTTTCGGATTCTTCTCTGCTAATTCTAATAAAGTATGTCCAAAAACCTCTTGGTATTTAGGTGGTTGCGGATCATCATAGGTCTTTTTATGAATTTCACCTGTTAGTTTATCAAATTTACCCGGAGCATGCCAAAGTGTTTGATCCTTTTCTGCTAATGAATACCCCTTGCCTTTAGTTGTGATGCAATGCAAGATTTTAGGCCCAGGAATATCTTTTAAATCGTTTAAGACCGTCGTTAAATTATCGATATCGTGTCCGTCGATCGGGCCAAAATACCGTAAATTCAAGGATTCAAACAGATTGCTTTGGTTTAATAAAGTGGCTTTTAGCCCATTTTCAATCTTCGACACAATTTCTTGCGCCGTCTTTCCGAAAGTAGACATCTTACCTAATAAATTCCATACATCATCCTTTACCTTGTTATAGGTGTGTGAGGTGGTGATGTCTGTTAGGTATTCTTTCAAAGCGCCCACATTCGGGTCGATCGCCATGCAATTATCGTTTAAGATAATCAGCATATTGTTCGGGATATCGCCCGCATGGTTCATGGCTTCGAAAGCCATCCCCGCTGTCATGGATCCATCCCCAATAACGGCGATATGTTGTCTGTGTGTTTCTTTCTTGTAGCGTGAACCTACCGCCATTCCCAGCGCTGCGGAGATAGAAGTAGAGGAGTGACCTACGCCAAACGTATCAAAATTACTTTCTGAGCGTTTCGGGAAACCTGAAATACCTCCGATTAAACGATTGGTATGAAAAACTTCACGGCGACCGGTTAAAATTTTGTGGCCATAAGCCTGGTGTCCCACATCCCAAACCAACTGATCATCTGGGGTATTAAACACATAATGCAAGGCAACAGTTAACTCAGTTACCCCTAATGAAGCCCCAAAATGGCCTCCATTCACCGACACATTATCAATGATGAATTGTCGCAATTCAGCACAGACTTGGGGTAAGTCTGATTTCGGTAACTTGCGCAAATCCTCCGGGGTGGTGATTTGGCTAAGTAAAGGACCGGCTTCAAATTGCATAGACTCGTGTGATGATAGTGAAAGATTAACCTTACAAAGGTAAAAATGTTTTTAAGCCTTAGTCATTTTTTTGACTGGCTTTGAATAATCTTTTTTGCTCATAGTCCGTCAAACTGTCGTAGCCAGACTGTGAAATTTTGTCCAAAATAGCATTCAGTTCTTCCTCCGGTACGGTTTCTAGTTCTTTCCGGGGTTGTATTTTCTGATTGACAACGGAGGCAAATTCTTTTATTTTTATTTCAAAAATTGCTTGCGGACGGGATGCGGCTAAAAAGTTTTTGGCAAATATGAAACCTAAAATGGCTCCACCTAAATGCGCTATGTTTCCGCCAGCGTTTGCTCCAGTTGTTTCAATGAAAGACCACAGTATATAAAAGGCGGAGATATATTTAATGCGAACTTCACCCAATAAGAGCATGTGAACTTGGTAGTTTGGGCGAATGGTGGCAGCTGCCACTACGACCGCAAATACCCCAGCAGAAGCACCATTGAGGAAATTAGGTCCTTTGGCAATAAAAAAACTGACCGTATTCATGGCTAAAAGGAATGCCGCAGCACCCGCTAATCCACCATAAAAAAAGAGCTGAACGAGGCGTTTATTGCCAATGAAATCTTGGATAATAATACCAAACCAATACAAGAATAGCATATTAAACACCAGGTGAAATACCTCAATGTGCAAGAAGAAATAAGTAATCAGACTCCAAGGTCTTTGGATAAGAAGATCTAGGGAGGATGGCAAAGAAACATGGGTGAAAAAGGCATCAAATAGCTCCGATTTTCCTGCTATCAATAACCCGACTCTAGCCAGCATCAACGCCACAAAAATGGCTCCGTTGGCCACAATAATTTTCATCAACCCTTGGCCAGGTTGTGTAATGATGTTTTTTATATCGGTCCAAATACTGCGCATCTTAATAGAAGCTATCGCGTTTTTGTCTCCAAATTAACAACAAAATGACCGCAAAAAGCATCCCACCTAAATGGGCAAAATGGGCCACATTATCTCCCTCAGCAGCTGCTTTACCAGCATAAAGCTCATAAAAGGCAAATCCCATCACGAGGTATTTCGCTTTCACGGGAATAGGGATAGGGAAGATGAACATCTCTGAATTAGGGAATAAATAGCCGTAGGCCATCAAGATTCCAAAAACACTACCGGACGCGCCCACCACTGGATTTTGCGTCGTATAATATTTATAATGCTCAATGGCTCCTAAGGAATTCAAGCGCCCATCATTAATGGCTGTGCTTCCATCAAATCGATTAAAATAATACATCAAAAAGTCTGAATTAGGATTCGAAAGGGCTAATTCCAAAGCCTTACGAATACTTGCATAGTCATGGAAATATTGAATCGCCTCGTGTAGTAAACCCGCGCCCACTCCACAGAAAAGATAGAAAAACAAGAAACGTTGTCCGCCCCAAATTTTCTCCAAAATCGAACCGAACATATACAGCCCGAACATATTCATCAACAAATGCATAAAATTCGCATGCACGAACATGTAGCTAATCAGTTGGAAGTATTGAAACTTGCTGGATTGGAAAAAATACAACGCGAATATATCATCTGGAATAAAGGATGATCCTAAGAAGATGGCGACATTCGCGAAAATCAAATTTCGAACCGTTGGTGTAATATCTCTTAGCATAAGCTTATTCTTCGTATCCCCAATCAATGGAGTTTTTCATGTCTTTAATTAACAATCCGGCAGATTTGAACGCTCCGCGGATTTCATCAACTTTATCGTATTGTCTACTTTCCTTGAAACCCTTGTAGAGCTGAAGAAGTTCATCTGTCAAGCCATTCATCTGCTCGGGAACCTCTTCTTTGATCCCTAGAACGTCTTCTAAAATGCTGATATAAGAACGCTGTAAATTCAAAAATGTTTCAGCAGAAATCGATTCGAACGATAAGGCTCCGGTATACAAAGAATTGATCTTTTTCAACAAAGTAAATAAATGTGCTATTGCCACGGCTGTATTCAAGTCGTCGTTCATACCATCGTAGCAGCCTTGAATCGCGTCATTGATCTCTTTTTCTTGTGCTGCATCTGAATTCAAGGTAATTCCGGTAGGATATTCGAGCTTTTTGATGATGCGCAAACCGTTTGCGATCTTTTTGTAGCCTTTTTGGGCAGCTTTAAGCGCATCGTTGGAGAAGTCCAAGGTGCTTCGGTACTGAGATTGCAACATAAAGAAGCGCACGGTCATGGGGCTATAGGCTTGCTCTAATAAGTCATGGCTACCAGCGAATAACTCGGATGGCAAAAAGGAGTTTCCGAGAGATTTACTCATTTTTTGACCATTCACCGTTAACATATTCGTGTGCATCCAATAACGTACCGGAGCTCGATCATACGCTCCTTTTGCTTGGGCAATCTCGCATTCGTGGTGCGGGAATTTCAAGTCCATTCCGCCGCCGTGAATATCAAAGGTGTCGCCTAAGTACTTATGGCTCATGCAGGTGCATTCTAAGTGCCAGCCTGGGAAACCGTCTCCCCAAGGGGATGGCCAACGCATAATGTGTTCGGGAGCGGCTTTTTTCCAAAGTGCAAAATCCAACGGATTCCGCTTCTCGCCTACGCCATCTAAGTCACGCGTCTCCGTTAATAAATCATCTAAGACGCGGCCAGACAAATGGCCGTAGTTCCCTCCGTTTTTATTGTAAGTTTCTATGTCAAAATATACCGAACCATTCGATTCATAAGCTAATCCTTTTTCAATTAAGGATTTCGTGGTCTCAATTTGCTCTACGATATGTCCTGTCGCCGTAGGCTCGATACTAGGAGGCAAGACATTGAATTTTTCTAATACTTGGTGGAAATCTTGGGTAAAGCGATGAACGATCTCCATCGGCTCTAACTTTTCTAATTTAGCCATCTTCCCAATCTTATCTTCTCCCTCATCGCCATCTCCTACTAGGTGACCCACGTCCGTAATATTACGCACATAACGCACTTTGTAGCCAATGTGCAATAAATAGCGGTTTAGGATGTCAAATGAGGTAAAAGTGCGCAGATTTCCTAAGTGAACATAATTGTATACCGTGGGTCCACAAACATAAAGTCCGACATGATTTTCGTGTATCGGGGTGAAAAGTTCTTTTTCACGACTCAGGGTATTGTATATTTTTAAGGGCTGCATGTAAAGCGGATCTTTTCTGATCGAAAGGGGATAATAAGGAATTAAAATTAATTGGATTCTTTTAATTCACCAAACCCAAACGCAATTCATTACCTTTGTATGTTTTTTAGCATACAAACGTTATTCGCATGTTTTTACGAGAAGTAGGAGACGACACTCGCTTAAAGAAGATTTTTCTAACCTTGCCGGTTCAGCTTTATGCGAGCGATCCTAATTGGATTCGCCCGTTAGATAACGATATTTCTTCCGTGTTCGACCCGCGCAAGAACCCCCATTTCAAGCAAGGAGAGGCGATTCGTTGGATCCTTTTCGATGAATCGGAGCAGGCCATCGGTCGGGTAGCCGCATTTTATGAGCGGAACACAAAAGAGGGCGAAGTTCCGGTAGGTGGTATGGGATTTTTTGAATGTATAGAAGATGAGAAAGCCGCTTTTATACTATTCGATGCCTGTAAAAATTGGCTATCAGAGAGAGGAATGGAGGGGATGGATGGCCCGATTAATTTTGGGGAACGCGACAGTTTCTGGGGTTTGATGGTCAAAGGTTGGGAGTTTGAGCCTACCTACAAAATGCCCTGGACAAAGCCTTATTACATTCCTTTCTTTGAAAACTATGGTTTCCAAGATTATTTCCAGCAATATGTGTTCGTTTCGCCTATCGCTGGCGCTAACGTGACGCAAGGAATAGAAGAAAAGGCGCAACGCATATTCGAAAATCCGGATTACGTTTTCCAACACATCGAGAAGAGTAATTTATCGAAATACGCGGAAGACTTCCGATTCATTTTCAATGCGGCTTGGGCGAAATTCCCCGGTGTAAAGGAGATGAGCTCGGAATCTGCTCAAAAACTAGTAAAAACCATGAAGCCCATCATCGATGAGCAATTATTGTGGTTTGCCTACACAACAGATGGAACGCCTGTGGCCTTCTTTATTGTCATCCCAGATTTGAATCAAATCGTTAAACACCTAAATGGCAAGTTAAACTGGTGGGGTATGATTAAATTCCTTTTGTTGAAATTGAAAGGAACTTTGACTCGTACCTGTGGTGTGATTTTTGGGGTAACTCCGGATCACCAAGGCAAAGGGGTCGAATCCGCCATCGCCCTACGTTTCCGCGAAGTCGCGCGTACGAATCCATTCTATCCTTATTCAACAATGGACATGAATTGGGTGGGTGACTTTAATCCAAAAATGCTTCGATTTGTCTCCCAACTAGGAGCCACTAACGATAAAACCTTTATTACGTACCGTAAATTTTTCAATCCAAATCAACCCTTTAGTCGTTGTCCTAAAGTAGGTTAAATTATTAATTATGAGCTTATTATCTATTGGAACCGTTGCGTTCGATGCCCTTGAAACTCCGTACGGAAAGACCGATAAAATTATCGGTGGATCTTGTACCTATATTGCTTTATCAGCCGCCTTCTTTTTACCTAAAGTAAATGTTGTCGCTGTAGTTGGGGATGATTTTCCACAAGAATATATGGACACCTTGACGTCTCGCGGCATCAATTTGGACGGATTACAGATTAAGAAAGGAGAGAAATCTTTCTTCTGGGCAGGTAAATACCACAACAACATGAATTCACGTGACACCTTAGTGACTGAATTGAACGTTTTAGCGGATTTCAAGCCAGCTATTCCGACATCTTATCAAGATTGCGAATATCTAATGTTAGGGAACCTAACGCCGCAAGTGCAAATCGAGGCGATTCAAGGCCTGAACAAGCGCCCGAAATTAGTCGTCATGGATACCATGAATTTCTGGATGGATGTGGCAATGGATGATTTGAAGCGCGTGTTGACAATGGTGGATGTGCTTTGTATTAATGATGAGGAGGCACGTCAACTATCCGAGCAATATTCGTTAAGAACAGCAGCTAAAATGATCATGGCGATGGGACCTAAGACCCTAATCATTAAAAAAGGGGAGCACGGTGCCTTATTATTCCAAGGGGATCGCATGTTCTATTGCCCAGCCCTTCCTTTGGAAGAAGTTTTTGATCCGACGGGTGCGGGAGACACGTTCGTAGGTGGATTCATTGGATATCTAGCAAAGACGGATGATATTTCGTTTGAAAACATGCGTCGCGCAATCGTTCACGGATCTGCCATGGCCTCTTTCTGTGTGGAGAAATTCGGAACAGAGCGTTTATTCGAGATTACGGAAGCTGATTTAGCGAGCCGCGTTAATGAATTTAGAGAGTTAGCTTCGTTCTAATTCTTATCCCACGATTACTTCGTGCATTAAATCCAGGTTCAGGTACTTAGTAGCCATGTCTCTAATATCATGGGCCTGGATATTTTGTATACTATCTTGAAACTGATCATAGAAATCAGGAGCTAATCCATCCAATTGAATCACCCGCACTTTTTCAGCGATATCAAAAGCTTGTGTTAGCTCACCAGTGAAGCTTCCCATGAGATAACTTTTCACGATGTCTAGTTCCTGATGAGGAACTAAGTCGTTTTGAAGCATCTGAATTTCTTTTTTAATTTCTGCCAAAGTCGCCTCTACATTCTCCCCATTCACATCCGTTCCAACCACCCAATATCCACCGCGTGGGTAAGGAGCTAAACTGGACGAGATTCCATATGTGAAACCTTTGTCCTCTCGGATGTTTTTCTGTAATCTTGATCCAAAATAACCTCCTAAAACCGTGTTCATTACGCTAAAATGGAAATAATCGGGATGATTTCTGGAGATAGCGGGTAAGCCAAAACGAATCGAACTTTGCACCGAACCCTCTTTTTCTTCCTTTATTCTACTCGGTTTTGCTGCCGGAGTAAGTGACGGGATGATTAACGAAGGGCTACTAAATTGTATTTGACCTAGCGTCTGATCTAAATAGGCAATTTGTTGGTCAGAAATCTTTCCGGAAAGGAAGATGACTGGTTTTTGCGAGGCCCAGGTCAGGTGGTATTGGTTGACTAGGGTTTGTTGATCCAATGCCTCAAAATCCTCTGCTACCGTATAACGGCCATAAGGATCATTTGGGAATAGATTAGAACGAAATTTCTGGCCGGCTGCATAGGATGTTTTGTCCCAATTAAGCTTTGTTTTTTGACGCTCAATTTCGAGTTCTTTTTCTACCTCTTCCGCCGGGAAAGTGGCTTCTTGCAGGATTTCCGAAACCAGGGGAATTAGGGAATTAAAATGTTTAGATAAACCATACACCGTGAAGGTTCCGTGATCCAGACTTGCTTGGATATCCCAGAATGCCCCAAAAAAATCAAATGCCTGGTGAATCGCTTGTGCAGAACGGGACGAAGTTCCGTGCTTCATGAGCGAAGCCGTCATTCCAGCTAATCCGGCTAGAGGGCTATGAATTGCGCCCGCTTTCGTACTTAACTCAAATTTAAATACATCTTGTTCTCCAGCAGAAACTACCCAAACAACGATACCATTCGTTAACGTATAGTGGCTGGGAGTAGGAAATAAGACTTTTTCCACCGGATAGGCGGCTGGTGCAACACTGCGATCTAACATATTATTTTACCGGCTGATTTATTCCCGCAATGAGCGATAAACGTAACGTATTAGCTAAAGGGCTGCCTTGACCGCTTGGAACTAAGTAGGCGAAATCAAGACCGTATTTTTTGTCCATCTTAAAGCCTAAACCAAAGGTAAAGTACTTTCGATTTCCCTTCATCTCGCTCTCATGGAAATAACCTGCTCTCAACGCGAATACATTATTGAATAAGTATTCTGCTCCTACCGACGTAGTTACTTCCTTTATTTCTTCTCCGATTCCGTCTGGTGCATCTATCAAGGATCCAAAGATTCCGCTAATCGCAGAGACCGTTGCCGGATCAGTTCCAATCATCTGTCCATTTTCATAAGCAGGAGGCGTAGGAACCATTAATTTGTTGAAATCAACCGTGAAAGTTAGCTTGTTTAAATCGTCTATTTCGTGCGTTGCCGCCATACCTACCCGTAAATTAGTCGGGATGAAGTTTTTCTCTGATCCGCCATAAGTGACCTTACCTGAAATATTCGAAAGTGTTAGTCCATAGCTATATTTCCAAGGAGCTGAAGTCGGTTTCGAATAGAATAGGGAAACATCTGCTGCAACCGTTTGTGCCGGTTTTAAGGCGTTACTAACACCGCCACTTCCTTGGTAATTACCTAATAAATTAGAATTGATGTATTTTAAATTCATTCCCAAAGAAAGAGCGGGAGATAACCTTCTCGCGTGAGAAATTCCGAAAGCAAATTCTTGTGAATTGAAGTTTCCCGCACTCGTTCCATTATCTAAAGTCGCTTGAAACAACCCTTGATCGAAGTAGTCAAAAGAAAATCCAAAAACCAAGTTCTTCTTAGTTACTGTATAGCCTGCTAAGTTATAGAGTGCCATATCATTCACCAGGTTGCGTAACCAGGGGGTATACGACATAGAAAATCCCATCTTTTTTTCTGTAGTGGCAAGTTTAGCGGTATTCCAGTGGATAGCATTTGCATCAACTGAAAGGGCCACGCCCGCATCACCCATTGCCGCAGAACGGGCGTCTGGTGCCACATTTAAGAATAAAAGGGTAGGAGTAGGAATGCGACCAGCATTGATTTGGCCAGAAACTAAGGTTGTTTGCGCGTGGATGGAAACTCCAATGGCGATAAAAAATAAGGTTAATACGTGTTTCATGGGCTATTTTATATTTCCAATTCTGCCGCTAAAGTTGGCGAATGGGACACCAGTATCATAGGTCACTTCTAATTGATAATAGTTGATAAAGTCTAATTTGTTTTTCTCTTCAGCACTCCAATCAATCGAGAAAGTTTGAATGGCCGAGTCACTTCCAGGAACCGATCCTCTTCTTTCTAGAATTTGCTTCCCTAAGATACTATAAATTTTTAGTTTGTAGAAGTAGCTTGTCCAACGTTTCTCTTGTAAAAAAGTGAATGTACTGCGTTCGGTCATCGGATTGGGATAAATCTGAAACGAACGATTGTCCTTGCCAGAAGCTGCAACCGTAAATTCAAACGTTAAATTTCCTTGATTCGTATGTACATCAAAACAGGTAAGTTTTATGCTATATTTTCCAGGAGTTAGGGATTCAAAAGGGAAGGTAATGGATCCCTTTTCGCCTGAATTTAGGCTAGGCACAAACAAAGTAGCAACTGGAATTTGTAGTGTGTCATTTACAGTAAAATAAGCTATTTCACCTTTAGGCCCTACAAATTGGAGTGAACTTGCATCGGAGAAGCTGATGAATAGAATCGGATTTGGGGAGCAGGCATTGGGGTCGGATTCATTCAAGAGCTGTGCTTCTAATACGGGAGAGGCAGTTTCCTTGCTTTCTGAACTTGCTCTTAATTTGCTTTTCATTCCACCGCCGTACAGATTACCATCGGTTGAATTCGCCCGCCATTTTAAGCGGGCAGCCGGCACGTTAGCTAGATTAAATTTTCCTTTTTGAACGGTAGCAGAACTAATGCTGACTAAATTCCCTTGTTTGAGGTAGCTGAATTTATCAGTTTTTGTTCCCAAAGTCTTCGCAGCCACATCTTCCCCGTAGTAATACACCTGGATTTCACCATCGATATTTGGGGTTGTTTGACCTTGGATAAGCCCGTTGGCTAAGGTGTCTATGCGTAAACTGAGGGCTTGCTGATTCCATGGCAGTGCTAAAGTAGGATCCCCTAATAAGGTAATGTTTCTATTTATTACCCCCGATTGACTCTCGTTTTTTGCCTCTTTAAACAAATCCCCTAATCGGTAATTTTTATTATTTAGATGTTTAGTTAATTGTCTATAAAATGCTTGACCAAACAAGTAGTTACTACTCTGAAATACAGGTCTAGTGGTGGAAATTAGTCCAATAGTGCCCCCTTGATTAGACAAGAGACTAACTTCTGCTCCGGACATTTGATTTGGATCATCAAAACGACCAAACTGGCAGGTTGCCGTCAGAAGTAAAGGTAAGTTTCGGCTGTTTTTCAGTGTTTGTAATTCATTGTTCGTGATGATTTTTTCATCTGTCCATGCTGATTCAGAACCATGTCCTAAGAAATGAATAAAGTCAGCGTCTTGATTAAACAAGGATAAGCTAGCTTTTTTCGCGGCAGCTGATGAATAGATTCCGTTTGATACTTCTTGTGGGAATTGATCTAGATACGTTTTTTGGATAGTATAGGCCTCAGGAATCAAGCCAGCAAAGTCCTCCGCATCTTGAACGTGGATATTCGCGTCTCCATCATCTGCGAGCCACGTAAACCGGAATGGCTGCTGTAAGCTTTGTCGCTCGTAGCTGATTAATTTATTGACTAACGTATTTGCTTCTTCTACTGATCGAACAGGGATGCGGCCTATCCCTACAGATAGAGCTTCATTCGAGGCCTCATTTCCCTCTAGCCATTCACCCTGATCATCCGAAATGAGTCCAAAGTAATCATCCGAAACATAGGTTTGTAAAGGTTGCAGTGATTCTCTGCTCTCATAGGAGGGGACATAATTTGCTTTTTCCTTAGCTGTGGCTACTTTATTGATTCCTTTGTAATCCACGGAGGCATCCCCAAAAAAGAGGACATATCGAGGCTTCTTTCCGCGAATAAAATCTCGAATGGCGGTTACATCTACTTTACCGGCGGAGAATTCGTTATAGATTTCTGCAGTTGAGTAGGCCTTGGCTGTTAAGCCTTTCGAGCGTTTATAACTGGCTAACAGTCTGGCTACAGGAAGGATGGCTGGACTGGAAATGATCACTAGATCCGTTGAGGCATCTTGTCGAATGTTCTGATTAGCTACCAGCTCAAGTGATGTAGGATCAGCGGCTTTTACAGGATCGAAAATGAGTAATTCTGACCCCGGGGCAATTTGCTTAAATGTAAGTGCAGCGGTTCTTTGCCAACTTTTACCGGCATTTTTTAGCCAGACTTGGTGAGATAATTGCAGATTTTGAATGGAGATACGAAAAGTTGAATCAGTCTTATTCGGCAGAAAATAATGGGGATTTTCATTTTTAGCATTGAATCTGCGTGGGTATTCGAGATCGATGTAGTCAATGTAGCCTGACCCTGTTGAATTTGTATAGTTCAAGTTCCAGGTCCAGTTTTGTTCTTTTATTTCTGGAAAGACCGTGGCAGAGAAATTTCGGAGAAAAGCTTTTTGGTCATATCGACCTCCGGATATGGCGGGAAGCGTCATAGGGGCTACAGTGTTCCCAGGAATATTGAAAGTAAAGGTGCCTGGCGCAATGGATGCTGAGGCTAACCTGCCCGATAGACGACTTGGAAGTCCTGTTTTATAGTCTGGTAGTGGATATTGAATACTTCGGTTCACGGTACCAAAAAATCCATCTCCTAACCATTCTCGACCGGATTGCAACAAATTGTATAGTTCAGGTTCATAGTGGAAACGGCTTAATCCAAAATCTAGTGCTTGAGTGGATACATCGGGTGTGACAGCAAGATCCGTGATAGGTTTAGGGTCAGGATCGTCTAATCGGATGAAATAAAAGGTCGTATCGCTGTAATGATGTATCCATTTTTCACCCCAAAATAGAATAGCGTCCCCTTGTTTCAAGAAGGGAATAGGCTGCAAATCGAATGGCCGTGCTGCGGCGTTTGCCTGGGGTAATTCTCCTATTTCATGCCCATAAACACCCATTGAATTAGCTTTTACACCAAAAGTTGCCAGCCATGAAGGAGTGATTTGATAGATACCAGACTGAGTAATTCCTACTTTTATCCATTTGCCGCTAGATAATACGGAGTTTTGGGCATAACCTGTGAAGGCCGCCAGCAGCAGAAAAAAATAAATATTAAGAATTTTCAATCGGGAAAACGTGCGCATTCTTAGCTACTAGGTAGTTCCTTCCGGAATTAATTTCTTTGCAAATGTAACGTGTTCGCCGAAGTTTCCCTTTGATAAAGGAAAGGTTTTTTAATTGAAAGGCAGTTCCTTCCGCTAAGTCATGTACGGGAATTCCAGCTGGAGGTTCTGCGTCAAATGTTTTTAAAATATCCACTAAAGGTTGATAGCCGGTGGAAGACGCTGCCGGGTTTTTTAAATAGGCTTTTAAGACCTTCACCAGGTCAGCTGGTAAAAGTTCATCGTCTAAAATGGGCTCGAATAATTGGTAGAATTCGGTTTTCCATTCTGGCCCATGCGGAAGCACCTTGTTTTTATGAGCTAGATAAGTCGTTAAGTGGGCTACCTCGTGGATGTAAGTCACTAAGAAGGCATATGGATTCAGGTTATGATTAACGGTAACTTGATGTCCTTTTGTTGGGCTAAAGCGGTAGTCGCCTAATTTTGAATCCCGAGATTTACTGACAATAAAATCAAACGAATAGTCATGCCAAAGTTGGAAGCAATACTCCGCTACTTTGGGAGGGAAGTGATCAAAAAAAGAATCTATTCTTTTATTCTTCATTCTGATTTTAAGCATAAAAAAAGTCCTTCGCATGCGAAGGACTTTTTTATAATGATTGGGCTAAAATTATTTAGCTGAATCAGCTGGAGCAGCAGTAGCAGAATCAGCAGAAGCTGAATCAGCTGGAGCAGCAACTGAAGAATCTACAGCAGCTGCAGTAGAATCAGTTGTACCTTCTGTTTTTTTCTCTCCACAAGATGCTAAAGTTACCATTGCAGCAACGAAAGCTAAAGCGAATACTTTTTTCATTTCTTATTTTGTTTAAGGTTTGAGTTACAAAGCTACGGCATTATTTTATAAGTACAAATAAATGCAAATAAATTTTTAAGAATTTTTTAAGTAATTGGATGTTTTTTGGAAAAATGTGCCCATACGAGGCATATTTGACTTAAATTTTCTTAAGATTTAACCTCTTTCAGAATGGTTAAATTAGATTAGTCCTATTTTACAAGCTCTTTTAAGCGATCATAAAAGCCACTTGATTTAAAGGTAAAGGTCTTGTGAAGGATGTAGTTAGAAATAAAGCTATAGCACATTCCATGTAAGGTGGTTCCTATTTGAGTAAGGTTAAGCTTTTTTACTGCGTAAGGAATGTGAAAATAGATATCTGGATAACGGGCATGGATAAAATCATAGGGGAAGGTGCTGAAAATCCACATGATGATACCTGAGATGATAGATACGATGGTAAACTTTAACATCTCGCGCCGGGTTTGCTTGCTTTGGCGAGCATTAAAAGCGAAAAGCTTTGTCAAGAAAAAGCCTACAATAAAGGCAATGAAATAAGCTGGAAGAATCGAATCCTCGTAAGATACACGGAACCAATCTTTAATTAATCCTCCCGCTAATAACTGAACACAAGCCCCTAAACCCGCTACCATGAAGTAAGCAAACAAATCTTTCTGATTGAAAAGGGCTGGCTTCTTGTCGTTCAAATGTTCTAGTTAAAACAGGTTTTTTACAAGGCTAGGGTACACTCCTAAGACTAAGGTACCTAAGGTGCATGCCCACATAGCGAATTTCACTAAACCTGGTAATTCAATACGTTCGATATCCCCTTCTTTGAAGTAGATCGCAATGATTCCTTTGAAATAGTAATACACCCCTACCGCCGACATCACGATGGCTAAAATCACTGGGTAGTACACATGTCTGTTAAAGATATCAGAGAAAACGAAGAATTTTCCCCAAAATCCGGCTGTCAATGGAATACCTGCCAAAGACAATAAAGCGATGGTAAAGCAGAAAGCTAAACCCGGGTTCTGCTTCGCTAACCCTTCGAATGAGCTGAAGTTCTCTGGTTTCTCCTTACGTCCCGTTTGGTATTCTGCCACTATCATGACAACCCCGAAAGCTACCAGGGTCGCTAGAGTATAGGATAAAGAATAATACAAGATCGTAGACGGCGTGCTCGCTTGCTTTGCACTGACCGTTAATAACATATAACCTGCGTGCGAAATACTCGAGTAGGCTAACATTCTTTTAGCTGACTGCTGGTATACCGCCGTAATGTTTCCTACTAATAGTGTTAACATACTAATGTAGTAAATCGGATATACCCAGGTTCCATATAAGTTACCGAATGGTCCCGATAGGATTTGGTACAGTGCTGCAAAGCTAGCTGCTTTCACCACGGTGGACATAAACATGGTGAAGATCGTAGGAGCTCCTTCATAAACATCTGGAGTCCAGAAATGGAATGGAGCCGCTGAAATCTTAAATAAGAAGCCGACTAAAATCAATAAAACACCAATCGACAAGAAAATAGGAGTCGATTCAGGAGGGGTGCTGGCGATGCTAGTAGCAATATTTACTAGATAGAATGAACGTGTCGCGCCATAGACTAAGGTAATTCCGAAAAGCAAAATACCTGTCGCGAAGGAACCCATCAAAAAATATTTTAAGGCTGCCTCGTTCGAACGCAAATTACGTTTATCAGATCCAGTCAGCACATACATGGCTACGGAAAGTATTTCAAGACCTACAAAGAACATGATCAAGTGATCGAATGAAACCATTAAAATGGCCCCCACTACCGAGAATAATAGAATGGCGTAGTATTCTGCTGGATGTGTGTGCTCTTCGTCGATGCCAAAGCCTTTGGAAAAACTAACTACCATAAAGGCAGCTAATTGAATGATTAAGCTAAAGCTGATGGATGTATTCGTAGTGTGGAACATGTGTCCATACCATAACATCTCGTGGTTCCAGTCCAAAGCCGTCAAAGCCATACTGCCCGCTAAGAATAAAAGCGTAGCAGCTTGGATGGTTTTTCTAGAAAGCCAAAAGCCTAAGAATAAATTTAAAATACCTAAAAGTGATAATGCAATGATAGCCGTCATAATGCTTTTAACTAATATTTTATTTGAACCATTGGATTAATTGCTGAACCGCCGGCTCACTAAAACCTAAAACTGTCGATGGAAAAATTCCACCCAAAATAACCAAGGCACTTAAGGGAATTAACACCGCCTTCTCTGCAAACGTTAAGTCCGCAAAATCAGCCGTGATACGAGATACATTTCCAAACATCGACTTCTGAATCAAACGTAACGTGTACACCGCACCTAAAATAATGGTGAATCCCGCGATGATACCTAAGGTTAGGTTTTGGTCAAATACACTCTTTAATAACAAGAACTCCCCTATGAAACCATTCGTTAAAGGAAGAGCCACCGAGCCTAAGCTTAGGATCACAAAGGTCACTGTTAATGGGTATGAGAACTGAGTGATACCCCCTAACTGGGCGATTTCTCTAGATTTAGTTCTACGTTCAATGATTTCAATCACAAAGAATAAGCCGATGATATTAATACCGTGAGATAACATTTGGTACAAGGCTCCTTGAATACCCTCCATGCTACCAGATAAAATACCGGCAGACATCAAGCCTACGTGAGCAAAAGAAGAATAGGCTAATAAGCGTTTCGCGTCTTTTTGCTGAATGGCGATAATCGAACCATAGATTATTCCGATCACTGAAAGCACCGATGCAGTTAATCCCCAAGTGGCCACGCCTAGTGGGAACATAGGAAGTACGAATCGAATCACGCCATAGGTTCCCATTTTCAACATGATACCAGACAATAACATTGTTCCTTGTGCAGGAGCCACAGTATAGGTATCTGGTTGCCAAGTATGGAAAGGGAAAACTGGCATCTTGATGGCGAAGGCTAAGAAGAAGGCCGCAAATAAATAGCCTTGTTGATTAGCACTTAAGCCTTTCGCTGTTTGGTATAATACCTCGATATCAGCAGAGTGAAACTGACCAGGTGTTTGTAAATACACATACACTAAGGCAATTAAGAAGAATAAAGACCCGAATAAAGTATAAACGAAGAACTTAAATGTGATCGCGTTCTTGTTTTCACCGCCATAAATGGCTGCTAAAAAGTAAATCGGTAATAAAGACGCTTCGAAGAAGAAGTAAAACAAGAACGCATCTTTTGCTAAGAACGCTCCTATTAAAGCCGTTTGCATCGCTAACATCAAACCCTGGAATTGCGAATTGTTTGCGCGATCCGTATTTGCCGTAGTCGCTACAATGAAGGGAACTAACAAAGCACATAGTCCGATTAATACGCCGCTGATTCCATCCACATATAAGGAGAAGGATAAACCCGCTTCTGCCACCCATGGGGTAGAAAAAGAAACAGGATTTAAGCTGGCTTGTTGTAAAACATAGGCGGTGGCCGCTAATTCAATGATGGATGCCGCTAGTGAAAGGGCAAACGCATTTTTTGGCTTGAAGATCAACAAAGCTGACCCAATCAAAAGCGGAAATAAAAGTATAAATAGTAGATACATAGCTAATTGGCGATCGGATTATGGAAGGATCGTACTTTTTAAACTAACAAATAAAATGACAACGATGGCCGCAACCATGCAGAATAGGTAGATGCCTACGTTTCCTGTTTGGGCTCTGCGGAATTCGCTCGAAGCATATTTCACAAAACGTCCTAAACCTTCGACGAACAAGTCAATGACTAAGAAGTCAATCACTTGGAAGAAGAAGTTCGATAAGAAGGCGATAGGCTTAACAAAAAGCATATCATACAATTCGTCGATGTAGAACTTGTGGTAGACGACCTTTTGGATACCCGAAATTTCCCCATCTTCAGCTGGTACTGATTTCTGCATTCCGAATAAGTAGATCGCTAAGAAGGCAGGTAAGAATGCTGCTAGCAGGGGTGCGCCACCTTCTAAACTTAAGAAGTTGACTTCGCCCGCTTCACCTGCTTCAGGTAATAGTGGGGCTAACCAATGAGCTAAGAATTCATTTCCTCCCGCGAAGTGAGGTAAGTTGATGATACCACCCCCTACAGAGAATACCGCTAAAATAATCAACGGCAACGTCATCGTGATAGGTGATTCGTGCAAATGGTGTGCTTGTTTCTCTGTCCCTCTGAACTCTCCGTAGAAAGTCAAAATGAATACACGGAACATATAGAAAGACGTCAAGGCAGAACCCAAAATGGCTAAGCTCCACATCACGGGATCGTGGTGGTATAAGCTGGCTAAGATTTCATCTTTCGAGAAGAAACCGGCGAATGGGGGAATACCTGCAATCGCGATCGTTCCTAGCATAAACGTGATAAACGTGATCGGCATCTTCGATTTCAACCCTCCCATGCGGCGGATGTCTTGTTCGTCTGACATCGCGTGAATCACAGAACCCGCTCCTAAGAACAAAAGGGCCTTAAAGAAGGCGTGTGTCATCACGTGGAAGAACGAAGCGGTATATGCAGAAGCACCTAGACCCATAAACATATAGCCTAACTGGGATACCGTAGAATAGGCAAGGACTTTCTTAATATCGTTTTGGAATAGACCAATGGCAGCCCCTAATAAGGCAGTCGCTAAACCGATCCAACCTACGAAGTGCAATACTTCTGGGCTTAGTTCGAACAAGGCATTAGCGCGGATAACCATGTAAATACCGGCTGTTACCATCGTCGCTGCGTGAATCAACGCGGATACCGGAGTAGGACCTGCCATCGCATCTGGAAGCCAGGTGAACAATGGAATCTGTGCTGATTTACCCATCGCGCCGATGAATAAACAGAAAGCGATGATGCTTAAATCTGTCGTATAATCGCCACTTTGAATGGCCGTGAAAATCGTTTGGTAATCCGTCGTTCCGAAATCCTGGATTAATAAGAAGATACCTACTAGGAAGCCTAAGTCACCAATACGGTTCATAATGAAGGCCTTGCGGGCTGCATCTCCGTAAGAATTTTTTTGGTTCCAAAACCCGATTAACAAATAGGAACATAGACCTACGCCTTCCCATCCGATGAATAAGACGGTGAAGTTTGCCCCTAATACAAGGATCAACATGAAGAAAACGAATAGATTCAGGAAGGCAAAAAACTTACCAAAACCAGCATCGTGGGACATATATCCAATCGAATACACGTGAATCAAGGTGCCCACTCCTGTAATGACAAGGAGCATTAGAATCGATAATTGATCGATTTGGAAGGCAAAAGGAATCTCTAATGAGCCTACCTTAATCCAATCTGCGATGGGAAGAATCTGCGCCTGACCATCAAAATTTAAGAATAACTGAACTGATAAGGCAAAGGCAACCAATGGAGGAATAGTTCCTATGATTCCCGCAAATTGCTTCGGTAATTTCGGGTACGCTAAACCATTAATAGCAAAGCCTAGTAAGGGTAATAGTGGAATGAGGAATAGTAAAGACATATTAATTTGGCGGAATAGGTGCGCTGAATTAGTTTTTCAATTTGTCAAGAACACCGATATCGATGCTTTGGATGTTTCGATAAATCATCACAATAATGGCTAAACCTACAGCGACTTCTGCTGCGGCCACGGCCATGATGAAGAATACGAAAATTTGACCTGCTGGGTCAGAGTAGTAGGAGGAAAATGCGGCTAACAACAAGTTAACGGCATTTAACATTAATTCGATCGCCATAAAAACGATGATGGCATTTCTACGCGTTAATACGCCCAATATGCCAATACAGAATAAAGCAGAGCTTAAAATAATGTAATGGGTTAATGGAATCGTACGGATAATTTCTGGTATTGATTGCATAGTCTTAAATTATTACAAAGGCTTCAGGCAAAAGCCTGTCCAAAAAATGCATTTATGCGAGGCAAATTTACGAAAATATCTGATAGCCTCGACATCAAAAATGCCTTAACGCTGAAAACCTTGCAATTTTATTTCGGTCAGTTTGCGCTTCGTGTCCATTGGGAAATCACCCTTCATCATCCAGTCGTAATAGGACGGGTCAGACTTTAGAACTTCGAGAACTGGTTTGCCTATATGTTTGCCAAAATTAAAGCAAGCCACCCGCTCTTTATTGTAGGCCATGCGGTTTGCGTAGTCGATTGAATTCGAGGCACTTAGTTCGTGCAGTTTGTCCATGTCATTTTGGATTGGGAAAACCTCTTTCCCGTCTGCATCCTTAATGGACTTGTTGGCATAATGTTTCACCTGGGCATTTAACACTTCTAAAGTTGCTAACACATCCGCCTCAGCACCGTGTGCTCCAATCAATTCTTTGCCACAATAAAATTGGTAAGCGGCTGTTAAATTGCGCGGTTCCATTAAATGGAAAATGCGTTGCGCATCCACTAATTTTCTGTTTTTCATATCGAAATCCACCTCAGCGCGGAGCATTTCCTCCACTAACATAGGCACATCGAAACGATTTGAATTAAATCCAGCGAGGTCACAACCGTCTAAAAAGGTAGATAACGAGCGAGCCACCATTCTAAAAGTGGGTTCATCTTTTACATCTTCATCGTAGATACCGTGCACTAAAGAAGCTTCTAATGGAATCGGAATACCTGGATTCACGCGACGCGTTTTTACTTCCACGGTTCCGTCTAAATTGGCTTTGGCAATGGAAATTTCCACAATGCGATCGCGGTTAATCTGTATACCCGTCGTCTCTAAATCGAAAAATGCGAGAGGTCTCTTTAGTTGTAATTGATGTTCCATAGGTTGTTTTAAAATGGGCTAGGGCAAAGGTAAGTTATTATTACCTTTGTTACATGAATTTTAGCCCGAAAGCACTTTTTTTTGACTGGGATCACACGCTGTGGGATCATGACTTAAACGCAAGAGAAGTTTTACTTGATTTAGCCACCGAATACGAGCTGAGCATCGAGCCCGAGAGTTACTGGTCGACCTTCGAAAAAATCAATAATGGGCTGTGGGACCAATACGCGGCGGGAGAAATTTCGCAAGCGGAACTACGGGAGACTCGCTTTGTTCGCTTTTTTGAGGAAGTCGGCATCGTGGGTCCAGCACAAGAGTTCGGGGACAAATACCTTGAACGCGCACCGCGCAAGACGAATTTGATGCCGGGCGCTTTTGAGCTCATTCAAGATTTAGCGGAGCATTTTCCCTTATATATCTTAACGAATGGCTTCGATGATATTCAATTTGTGAAGATTGAGGGCGCTGGCATGCGCTCTTTTTTTCAAGAAATCATCACTTCTCAGCAAGTGGGGACTAAGAAACCGAGTCCTCAATTTTTTCACTATGCCTTAAAGCGGGCTGGAATTGAAGCTCATGAGGCCTTGATGATCGGTGATCACGTGGAGGCCGATGTGCGCGGCGCTTTGCAGGTGGGAATTCCGGCAATTCACTACAATCCCTTTGCAGTGGAAACGGATTTGCCTCATGAAATTCAGCACTTGGATGAGCTGAGGGCTTTACTCAAAAATGGATAGCTGGTTGTCGCTCGATTTACGATCAAAAATCTTTTTATCTCGAATGAATTTCTTGTTCTCCTCTAGGAACAAAATAAACTTCTCGATTTGGTCGTATTGGATGCTGAAATCAATGTTATTGACGTCGTAGGATTCCACATAGACCTGTTTGAAGTCTGTAATAACATAGTCTAGGCGCTGGATGCCGTATTTCTGTAATCCTAATAAATACAGGTTTTGGTGATTTTTAGCGAAGCGATTCGGCTCATAATAGGCCGTACTTTTTAAATCAAAAGCGATGGTGTCACCCACGCCATCCACGTAGCCGTAAATCATCGCATTTTTATAACGGGATTCTACGTAAAACTGGGTCTTGTATTTAGCTGGTAATAAATCACGGGCTTGATCGATGATTCCTTCCGCAAACGCCTCTTCATTTTCACCCAATGTCACCGCTCGCTCAAAATCAATCCCTTTTTGCTGTGCATTTGTGGTCGGTTTGCGCACACGATTGATACGATCGATGAGCTCGATTTCGTCCACAATGATCTTGCCGTTTCCGTCGCGGGATTGGCTCGCATATAGGTTAAAGGAATTTAAAAGCGTGGGATATAATCGGTAAATCATACGGCAATTTATTGAATTTGGAGGCGAGTCACAATTTCGTCTTCGATTAAATGCGATTTTGTGATCTCAGCTACATCTTCTACCTGCACATTACCATAGAAAACGCCTTCTGGGTATACGACCATTGTGGGTCCTTTTCCACAGAAATCGAGGCATCCTGATTTTTGGACGCGGATTTTAGCTGTTCCACCTTGGGCTGCATAGCTCGCGCGAAATGCGTCTACTAATTCCATCCCGTGACCAGAACCACAACATTTTTTAGGGGCATCTTTGTCGTTAGCGCAGATAAATACGTGTTTTTCGAAGTGCATATAATTAGCTATTTAATGTTAATACGATAGGGCAATGATCCGAATGTTTAACATCCGGTAGGATAGAGGCGTCTTGGATTTTTTCTGCCAAAGCCTCAGATACCATCTGGTAATCAATTCGCCAACCCAAGTTCTTCCCTCGTGCTCCGGCACGGTAAGACCACCAACTGTAGTGATGGGGGTCGGTATTGATGGCTCTAAACGAATCCACAAATCCGCGGCTCACAAATCCGTCCATCCATTCGCGTTCTTCAGGCAAGAAACCAGAACTGTTCGCGTTTCCTTTTGGATTGTGAATGTCAATGGCCTTGTGACAAATATTGTAATCGCCAGCAATGACTAAATTCGGGAATTCAATCTTGAGGGCGTTGATATAGTTTTGAAAATCGCCTAACCAGTCCATTTTGAAAGCTTGTCTTTCATCACCGCTAGAGCCGGATGGCATGTAGACGCTCATGACGGAAAACCCGTCATAATCGGCTCGTATCACGCGACCTTCGGAGTCATATTTGTCGATACCGCATCCCACTGACACGTTATTTGGCCTTATTTTACTGAATATCGCTACGCCTGAATACCCTTTTTTCTGGGCAGAATGCCAATAAACCTCATAACCTAAAGCGAATATTTCGCTCAAATCCACTTGTTCTACCTCTGCCTTCAACTCTTGAATGCAGATGATATCCGGATTTTCTTCTTGTAACCAAGAAACAAACCCCTTGGTCATGGCGGCACGAATGCCATTCACGTTATAACTAATGATCTTCATTCGGGAATACCTCGGTTTTGAAATAATGAATGACGTGTGCTTTTAGTAGCAATTCTTGTTCTTTTAAGGGTAGCGACGGAATCGCTTGTACATTCTCCCAATGTGGCCAACCCTCTTCATCTAAACCCTCCAATCGATAAAAATCGCTGTAACTTAATACTTTACAGGTGGCGATGTGTAGGAGATCTTGCTTTTGTTCTTTGGTAAAATGCGCGTGCCCCTGTCCTAATTCTTGTACTCCGATCATCAATAGGATAGGCTCCATTTCGGATGGACGTTTGCCAAACGAGTTTTCGAAAAAATCGAGAATCATTCCCCATTCTTCAATGACTACAGCCGGCTCGAATTCCATAAAGTTTGCTAATTAATTGAGTTGCAAATTAGCCACAAAAAAATGATTAATTGCCGTAGATGTCGTATTTTTGAAAACCAATAACCCTAAAAGTAGTTTATAAAATGCATTCAATTGCACAAAAGCGTACATTATCAAACATTACCCCTCTTAAACGAACATTTAAAAAAATGAAATCCTTCTCTATTCCTTCGTTGTTTAAGAGTAATCTGATCGGGCAAATTAAGGAAGCTCGTCGTATCCAAGACAAGCTAAAAAAAGACTTTACTCCGACCCATTTGGATTTTGGGCCAGTTGAAATTTTATTGTCGAGGCATTTTGGATTTTGTTATGGAGTGGAAAATGCGGTAGAGACAGCTTATCATATTATTGACCAAAATCCAGATAAACGCATTTTTCTATTGTCTGAGATGATCCATAATCCGGCTGTCAATGCAGATTTAGCGGATCGAGGAGTACGATTTATTCAAGATACACACGGAAATCAATTAGTGGATTGGGACGAGTTGAGCTCGAATGATGTGGTCATTGTGCCTGCTTTTGGCACCACCTTGGAAATTCAAGCCATACTTCAGTCCCGCGGAATTGATCCTTATGCCTATGATACAACGTGTCCATTTGTGGAGAAGGTTTGGAATCGGGCAGAGGCGATAGGGAAGAAGGATTATACGGTAATCGTGCATGGAAAACCGAGTCACGAGGAAACGAAAGCGACTTTTTCGCATTCTCAATCCGTAACACCTACTTTAATAATTAAGGATATTAAACAGGCGATAGCCTTAGCGGCCTACATTAAGGAAGAAAAATCGTCTGACGAATTCTTCGTGGAATTTGCAGGTCAATATTCAGCGGGTTTTGACCCAGCAAAAGATCTCAAGCGTATTGGGGTAGTTAATCAGACGACCATGTTAGCGACAGATACACAGGAAATTGTCGATTATTTACGTCAAATTGTCCGTCTTCACTTTCAATTAAAGCCCGAGAATATCAAGGATTATTTTGCAGATACTCGCGATACGCTGTGTTATGCAACGAACGATAATCAGAGTGCGACTTATGGTTTGTTAGCTGAAGAGGCTGATTTCGCCCTTGTAGCCGGTGGTTATAATTCTTCTAACACAGCCCATTTAGTGGATTTATGTGTGGAAAAATTACCCACTTATTTTATTAAAAATGAGGAGAAATTAATTTCAGAGTCCCAGATACTTCATTTTGATAATCTGGCCAAAGAAGAAAAAATCACATTCGATTTTATTCCAATTAAAGAGAAGGTCCGTGTTTTATTAACGTGTGGAGCCTCTTGTCCTGATGCGGTCATGGAAGAAATTTTGCGAAAACTAGTGTCCTTTTTTCCGGGAGCGAAAGACGTAGAAGAGGTGGTTAATACGAATCTACAATCTTCTTAACAGCTGGCAAATAACCTTCACCGAATAGATTAACGTGTACTAAAAGCGGGTAGAGATTGTATAGCGGAATGCGCTCATGGAATCCTTTTTCAATCGGGAAGTTAGCGTGATAAGCTTCATAGAAACCCTCCTCGAACCCACCAAACATCGTCGTAAAGGCAAGTTCTGCTTCCCTAAATCCAAAATAACAAGCCGGGTCTACCAGAGTTACTAATCCGTCTGGGTTCGTCATTACATTTCCTGACCAAAGATCCCCATGCAAAAGAGCAGACTTTTCATTGGGCAAAAGAGACGGTAATTTTTCGAATAAAGATTCAAATTTAGCCTCTAATGCAGCATCAATTTTACGGTCGTAAATCGCTCTGGCTAATTGGTTGCGTAAGCGATGCTCAATAAAAAAAGCTATGCCATCTTGATTCCAAGAATTGATTTGCGGCGCAGCACCGATGTAGTTGGTATAATCGAGTCCGTGGCCTTTTGTTGAGGAGTTTTGGTGTAACCGGGCTAATTTTTCGCCAAAATCCACCCAATAGTTCGCCGCCTTTTCACCCGATGGAATGCATTCCATCATCAAGTATTCTTTATCCTCTAATTGCCCAGTACCTATGACAGCAGGAACAGAAATGGAGGATGTTGTACCTATTAACGTAAGGTTTTTTGATTCTGCCTCAAAAAAACCTTGGTGATCACCTTGGTTCCACTTGATAAAGTATTCCTGCTTATTTTTCAACTGAACGCGCACCGCTAGGTTAAAATTACCTCCATAGAAAAACTCCCGGTCATTTACCTCGGTGTTCTCACCTAAATGATGTTGGATAATTTTATCAATAAACTGGTATTGTGCTTGCGTTTCAGTGGACATAAATCAAAATTACGATTTTCTTTTATAAAGCGGAACCGTGCTGCAAGGTTCTCCATAAAACAAGCTCTTGGCCACTGGCTGCAATAATTGCGTAATTTTTAGGTAGGCATCCGTGGGAACGGATTCTTTCGAGCAACCTTTGATAACGATTTTGGCATCCTGAAAATCAACTGGATTAATCTTTGCTAATGACTGCTCGAATAAGGTCTTTTCTAGATCGGCTAAAGTTCCGAATACGAGTGTTTTCGCAAAAGGGGTCAACTGAATGCCTAATAGCATGTAGGCCCAAGTGGGGATAATCGCATCTTCGCTACAACCGACTGCCACATGCTTTCCTTTGTAGTTTGACCAATCATGGCTAGCGATAAACTCCCTGAAATCCTTCTCTCGCAAGGCGATGCCTTGGAATAATTGTTCCTTGATGTCGATAAAAACACGCTCTCCGGGAACGCGTAAATCTTCTAAATCGATTTGCGTTAGCCCACTTTGGTTTACTCTATTGATGATTTCCTCCGCCATGTTACAAGGATTTAAGTTTTGGTTTTGTCCCCATATATTCTTTCAAATAATCGGGCTCTTTCGTAACGAGATTTTCGAATTTTTCGTTCAAAAAGGCTTCGTAAGCTAATTTTCCCATGTATTGAGCCTCTGGACACAACGGATCTTCTAAAAAGGTAATTGCAGTGTGAGTACAAGTCTGCTTCCATTTTGAGGATCCATTACCGAAAGCAAGTACAGGCTTGAATTCCTGAAAGGAGTCAGGGCTTAAAATGTGGGCTTCTTGTGGGGATACTTCCTGCAGCCTAGCGGTGTATACGGCCGCATAAACCTCCATTCTGCGCGCATCGAGTAAGGGCAAAAGTAAATTTTCAGACGGTGCCTGTATAGCAGCGGATAAGACTTGCAAAGTAGGTAAACAGATCAAAGGTTTGTCCAAAGCAAAGCAAATTCCCTTCGCCGTGGCTAATCCGATGCGTAAACCGGTATATGAACCAGGTCCATTTGAAACGGCTACAGCGGATAGTTCAGCTAGCGCACGTCCTGCCGCCTTCATTACTTTTTCGATCAAAAGCGTGAGCGCTTTGGAATGCGAACCCTCTTCCGAAACCAATTCCTGTGCGATCAGTTGTCCCTTTTCGTGTAGGGCAACGGAACAATTTTGGGTGGATGTATCTAAACTCAGAATCAGACTCATTTTAAAGAGGTAATTAATTCCAGCCCTTTTAACAGGTTCGGATCATTTTTAAAAGACCATTCATTGATCCCTTTTTTCAGGTAATAATGGTGAACTATTTCTTGTTCTAATAAGGCCAAAATCACTTTTTTGTTCGCATTAATTTCCTTCGCTACGGACGAATCCCACTCGGGCTTGATTTTCTCTAAAGTTGCGGTCAAGTTCGCATACAAGGGGTCTTTTTGTGTTTCCTTTAACACCTCCCGCATCTGTTTTTCTAGTGGACTTTCGTACTTGAATTTGCTCGCTTTTACCCACTCAATAAATTCCTCGAATTCTTTTTCAGATATGTTAAAATTAGCAGCTAGCGCGATAGAAGGATGTTTTAACTTGAAAAGTCGGGCATATTGAAAGAAAATACGCTCTTTTACTAATTGCTGTATCAAACTAGTTGCTTGCGGCCTTCCTACGATCACATCCGGTTCGATTCCGCCACCGGCATTGACTTTTCGGCCGTTGCGTGTTTTAAATTCTTGTTTGGTCGTGTCTTTGTTGCCAGAATAATCAATCGCTTGAATGCAGCGTCCACTCGGGATATAATATTTAGCAGTGGTAATCTTAATTTTCGTCCGGTAGGGTAAATCCCGGGTGACTTGCACCAGGCCCTTCCCAAAACTACGTTGCCCCACAATCGTCGCCCGATCATAATCCTGTAGAACACCCGCCACAATTTCGGCTGCTGAAGCTGAGTTTTGGTTAATTAAAACCAACAGCGGCATCGAGGTATCCCAACTCGGATTCAATGCTTTGTAGGTCGCGTTCCACTCTTTTAATTTTCCCTTCGTACTCACGATGGATGTTTCTTTGTCTAAAAATAAATTACAGATATCCACCGCCTGCGTTAATAAGCCCCCAGGATTATTGCGCAAATCTAAGATCAATTTTTTCATCCCCTCTTTCTTCAATTGAACTAGGGCAGTTTTCATCTCTTTCGTTGCGGATTGATTGAATTCCTCTAATTCGATGTAGCCAATTCCTGGTCGAATGATTCCCGCATAGCCCACATTTTTGATTTGAACCGTAGAGCGGTTGATCGTTAATGATAAAGAAGCATCCCCGCGTTTAATTTGTGCGACTAGTTTGCTGTCTTTGGGTCCTTTGATCAATAGACCTGGGTCTGATTCTTCGGTAATCGGATTTCCATTTATCGATAGGATTTGATCCCCTATTTGTAATCCTGCCTTTAGCGCTGGGCTCGATTCGTCCACATAGGTTACGTAGTAATTTTTGTCTACCCAAGAAGCCCGGATGCCGATTCCTTCATATTTTCCCGTTGTTAATGTAGTGAATTCGTCCAAATCTTCTTCTGGATAAAACACCGTATACGGGTCTAATTGATCCAACATTCCATCGATGGAGTTAGTCACCACCTTATTGGGGTCTATCGGGTCTACATAGAATTGGTTTAATTCTTTTATGACGCTCGCATAGATGTCCAAGTTTTTAGCTAGGTCAAATAGCTGATCAGCTCGATTAAAGGCCCATAAGCCTAATCCTACGCATACAAGAAGGCTTACTTTAATTAGCTGCTTCATTCGGTTGGGTGAATTTGTCTAAAATGGCGGACATCTTTTTGTGGATTTTGTCCGAGGGTTCAATCGTAGAACCAATATAGACAAAAGCCAATACATCTGGAAGTTTTGATTTCCCCTCAACTTGAAAAAGGGGTTTATTCAGGCGGTAGGCCTCGCGGATACGACGCTTGAGGGTATTTCGATCCACGGCTTTTGAGAACTTACGCTTAGGCACTGAAATTAAAATCTGTGGATTCACCTGATCCGCTTCGTAAGGATTCTCGCGGATGTATAAAACGCGAAAAGGATAGACAAACCGTTCTTCAACGACTCGACTATCCTTCTCGAACAAGGAATCTATAATCTTAATGTGCGTTAGACGCTCTGATTTAGAAAATGTAAATTTCAAAACAGGAATACTAAGTGTACAACAATAGCAAACCAGAAATCTTCCTTTCTAAGATCTATGGCTTATTTGCCTCTTTTTTCGTCTGAAACAGTCAACTTGTGACGTCCTTTAGCACGACGGTTTGTCAATACGCGACGACCGTTTGCCGTAGACATACGCTCACGGAAACCGT
>JACCDG010328943.1_pt1 | contig 32959 bp, 25 predicted proteins | sample 7442471 | NCBI WGS metagenome assembly JACCDG01 (sample SAMN15323444, study PRJNA562643) | freshwater metagenome | isolation source: river surface water | place: USA:Blue River Watershed | collected 2017-08-17 | reverse complement strand
CAAATCATAGCCATAGGCAACTCATAGGGAGGCGAAAGATGCGTAGGCGTCATCCCCCACTTGGAGGCGGGACAGTGCCGACCGATCAAATACAGCGGAAGGACTTTAACCCACGTGAAGCGGTGGCAGCCTCAAATCACCGGGCAGCGATGAAGTGTCAATGACAACTGGAGGACCTGAATCCATAGGAAACAGCTCCTGCGCATCGGCTTCTACTTCCGTCAACAGCTCTAAAGTAAGTTGCTAGCCAACTCAGACAACTTCGAACGCTCACCCTTCGAGAAGGTAATGTGCGCCGAAATTGGCTCGTCTTTGAATCGATCCACCAAGTAAACAAGCCCATTGTTGGCTGAGTCCACGTAGGGATTATCGATCTGAAAGCTATCACCCGTCAGCACGATTTTGGTATTGTCGCCAGCGCGCGTGACGATCGTCTTGATCTCATGCGGAGTGAGATTCTGCGATTCATCGACAATCAGATACTGCTGCGGGATGGAGCGACCTCGAATATAGGTTAACGGCTCAATCTGGAGCAGCCCCTGATTCATCAACTCCTGACAGCCCTTGCCAGCCCCGCGCCGCCCTTTCGAGCCTGTGGTTCCAAACAAGAAATCGATGTTGTCGTAGATCGGCTGCATCCAAGGATTGAGCTTCTCTTCGATATCTCCGGGCAAAAATCCGATATCCTTGCCGAGCGGAAACACGGGGCGGGAAACGAGCAAGCGATGGTACACGCCTTCGTCCACGGTCTTTGCGAGACCTGCTGCGATCGCAAGCAAGGTCTTGCCGGTACCGGCTTTTCCAACCAAGCTCACGAGCTTGATGTCGTCATTGAGAAGCGCATCGATCGCAAAGGCTTGCTCGGAGTTCTTTGGAAAAATCCCCCAAAGCCCTTCGACAGGTTTGAATATCGGGACGATGCAATCAAGCTCCTTGGAGTAGCGACCCATGGCCGTGTGGTTGGGGTTCGCGGCATCCTTGAGGATGATGTATTGATTGGGCTTAAAGTTCTCGACTCCCTCTTTATAGGCAAGTCGCTTGTTGGCGTAAAACTCATCCACAAGATGGGCATCGACATTGAGGGTCGTCGTCCCTGCGTAGAGCTGCTCAGGCTCGACACTTGAAGGTTCGTAGTCTTCAGCCAAAATCCCCAATGCATCGGCCTTGATGCGAAGATTTGTATCCTTGGTGACGAAAACCACGGGCCGCTTGGGATCTTCTTTCTTGATGGAGATCGCGAGCGCCAAGATGCGATTATCGGCTTTGTCCATTTGCAGCTCAAGGGGCAGCGGATGATCGCCACCGAGCTCAACTGTGAGTAGCCCCCCGCTGGGGAGCTTCACGCCTTTGGATAGCTCACCATCCGCCCGCATCTCATCGATGAGGCGAGAAAACAGGCGAGCGTGTCGGCCGTTTTCGCTCATTTCTCGTTTGAAGCGATCGATCTCCTCGATCACGACGATCGGGATGATCACATCATTGCTTCCAAACTTATAAATAGCTTGGGGATCGAAGAGCAGGACGTTCGTATCTAGGATGAACGCTTTGCGCAATGAGCACCTCCAATGGCTGCATTGGCCCGGACAGAGTGTCTCGGAGTCCAGCGGCAGGCTTGCCCGCTTGGTTCAAACTCTAGACCAGAATGTCGCGCGAACGCAAGCGCGTGAATCGAAAGAGTTCGATTCGCTAGAATCCAAACTTCAGCGCCGTCTGGATGTCATATCTGCGCTCAATGTTCTGACCCGCGTTGGTACCCTTCTCTTCGCCGTATGCTGCCCCTGAAATACGGAAAATCCAGAAGTCGAAAGAGCCCCCATATGTAAAAGAGGTCTGGTACATGCCCGCCGCCAAAGTGACCATCGGGATCTTGAACTCGATCCCCAGATGATTGCGGCGCCTAAAGTCGCCGCCAGCCAAGAGGTGGCGCTGATCAAAGGCCGCTGTCACCGTTGCGCGGGGCAGCTTAAGTACTGCACCAACTCCCACACTCAGATTGCTGCGAATCGGGTTGGCGATGCTTGCAAATGAAGTATCACCTATGTCCGAAAACGAAGCTCCTGCGCTGAGCGTGAACTTCTTACCCGCGTGATAAAGATATTGAACTCCCAAGTCGCCCCCGTAGCCCATTCCGTAGTCGCCTGTGATTTCTGCAAGAGTGCCCGTAGGACTTTCGGTAAGCTTGATGATGTCGAGGAAACCCAAGGTATGGTAGCCACCGCGGCGCCAGAGGAGCTTTGCGGCCACGCCGACTCTCAAATCGCTCTTCTTCGCGCGACGACCCAAAAGAGACATTCCGTAAGCCGCCTGAATCCCATTTGTAGACTGATAACCCAGCATGATTTGAGGATAAGCTTGGTTCTGTTCAGTCAACGAGAATTGATGATCTGAAATGAGCGCAAAACCGATTTTTGGCATCACCAAAGTCGGCGCGATCTGCGCGTGGGCGAAGATGTTTTTTCCCATGAACTTATTGAGCGTATCTCCGGAGATATTGCCAAAAGCAGCCGCACCGGTGGCACCCTCGGCGATCAGGTCAGTCGATACTTCGATGTCCACCGCCAAGTACTTGGCCGAAAGCTTTTCAACCCCCGCAAGCCCAGCCGGGTTGAGAAAAATCGACGACTCATCGTCCGCGACAGCAACAAAAGCTCCTCCCATCGCAGTGGCACGAGGAGAACGGTAGAATTCATGAAGCTGATCGGCATGAGCAGTGGGCGGTCCGATCCCCAACACGCATGCGAGGAGCTCCAAGAACAGCGCTAAGGCGATGAGTCGGCGGAGGTATATCCCAAGCATCATCGCTTCATGGCCCAGTCAACCACCCGAGCAGAGGCGTGTTGTTGATGAAATTGACGATACCCGAAGCCGCGCACGAACTCGCGTCCGTCGCCAAGTAGGTGCAAGAAGTTCGATTTCGCAGAGCGAGCGGACAAGTCGTGCAGTGAGCTAAGCCGCAAGTGGTAAAGCAGGCGTCGTCACAGGCCTGGTAGATCCCTGCCGAAAAACTCGACTGCAGGGCGAGCAACGTTGTTTTCATCGAGCCGGTCGTCGAGTCAGCCAATCCGCCAATCGCGTCGACAAAGTTCACCACCGCTGAAGCATAGGCGCAGCCATCGGCATCGACCGTCGTGGGAGTTGTCCAAGGAAGGTCAGCTGACTTCTTACCGTTGGGATAGGGAGAGCCGTATCGATTCATAACGGTTCCCATCTCGGCCAAGGTAATGAAGAACAAGTAAGCATTGGCATCGCTAATGCGTCCGCTCAAGAGGAGGGAACCGGGATTGAAGCCATCGATGTTGTATTTTTGCTCAGGCAAGAGAATCGCGCCCGGATGGATCGCCGAGTGAAGAGCATCTTGGGCCAACTGTCCAGCTTCGAAGCGACCATCCCCCGAGGATGAAGGAAACTCCGTGACTAGAAACTCCCAAAACGCTGACCCCCCCAAGCTTCCGAGATTGGCGGTGAGGTTCATGGCGAGCACGAAAAAATTAATCGTTGCGGCGCAACCATAAGCCGAAGCGGTCGCCATGCGGATGGAGTTGTCGGTGTTGAGGGAGTTATAGACCGACTGAATCTGAGACAGCGCGCCTTTGCAGTCCTTCTTGCTCAGCGCGATGTTGACAGCATCAAGAAGCGCCTTCTTGCCGTCAGCCGTCGTGGCATCTAAAGTCGACGAGCCACATCCTACGCTCAGCAGGCAGATGGCGAGTGTTGCCGCTAATTGATTGAATTGAACGAACATCCTGTTCGTCTCTCCTCGGCCCATCCTGGGCCTATTCCTATGACAATCTCAAACGCTACTTACTTTTACTCACCCGCAAGAAAACTCACGATCCGCTCACAACCTTCTCGAATCGTCTTCTCGTCGGTCGCGAAGCTGATCCGAATGAACTCAGGCTCCCCAAAAGGACTACCTGGAACGACGGCCACTTTCGCTCCCTCCAGAAGTCGCTCGGCGAACCCCATCGAGTCCTCACCGCCGCGAAGGTGCTTCCCCACTCCCAAGAACGCGTAGAACGCGCCTTGTGGTTGGAATAGATCTATTTTGGGCGCTTTCTTGAGAATTTCCAAGCAAAGATCCCGTCTTCGGCGATAGCTTTCGAGCTGGGAAGAAAAGTCGCTTTCAGGCAATTTCAACGCGGCAACGCTTGCCCATTGAGCGAGCGAATTAATGCCTGAGGTGCTCTGTCCTTGCAGCGTATTCATTCCATCAGTGACCAGCTTGGGAGCGACGCTCCAACCAATGCGCCAGCCGGTCATCGCCGCGCTTTTTGACATTCCGTTGACAGTGATCGTGCGCTCTCGAAGCGCCGGCACTGCGTCCAAGAACGAGCAAAAGGGCAGATCTCCGCGATCGTTGTACACGATCCGATCGTAGATCTCGTCGCTGATCACCCACACGCCTTCGGCCCCGGGCTCACTGAGAAGGACCTGACCCAGCGCTTCGAGCTCGGCGCGCGAATACATCGCGCCCGTAGGATTACTCGGAGAATTGAGGATCAGGGCCTTGACCTTGGGGCCCAACGCACCCTTAAGCTGCGCGGGGGTGATCTTAAAACCCTGCGAAAACGGCGCCGCAATGAATTTAGGTATGCCGCCGGCGATCTTCACCATCTCCGGATAGCTAAGCCAGTAAGGCCCTGGGATGAGCACCTCGTCACCCGGATTCAGAAGCGCGAGAAACGCATTAAACAGTGCTTGTTTACCACCATTGGTCACGATGACATCGGCAGGCTTCCAAGGCTGCGTCTTGGCGAGCGCCGGCTGCTGGGCATTGGTCTTGGATGCCACTGCTTCTCGGAGCTCCGGAATCCCGGGCGAGGGAGTGTACTTGGATTTGTCCGCGTCGAGCGCCTTTCGAACAGCTTCCTTCGCTGCCGGGGGTACGGCAAAATCCGGCTCCCCTACGGTGAACCCGATGACGTCGATGCCTTTGGCCTTCATCGCCTGAATCGTAGAATTAAGCTTGAGAGTCGCGCTCTCGGAGACGCCATCGAGTCGGCGCGCAAGACTGAGGTGGGGTGCAGGTGACATGATGCGGATCTCCTTCAGAGTTTTTTAAGGGGAATCTTTTGCTTGAGTCGCTCGGCGACGGCATGAGGAACATAGGCCGAGACATCGCCACCGTAATGAAACAGCTCCTTAATCATCGTGGAGCTCACAAAATAGAGATTTTGAGCAGTCATCATGAACACCGTCTCGACCTTAGGGTTGATCTGCTTGTTCATGCTGGCCATCATGAACTCGTACTCGAAGTCACTGGCCGCGCGCAGACCGCGAATCACGGCGTGGATCTCGTGATCGCGAGCGTAATCCATGATCAGCCCTGGCCACCGATCCACAGTCACGCCTTTTCGAGTCTTAGTGACTTCACGAATCAAATCCACACGCTCTTCGGGGGTAAAAAGCGGGCTCTTTTGGCCGGTTCCGGCCACGACGATCACGACTTCCGAAAAAATCGTGAGGCTTCGATCCAGGATATCGAGATGCCCATTGGTGATCGGATCAAATGAACCCGGGTAAATTGCCCTTCTGAGACTCATGGTTCACTCGCTCCGCTTGTAGGTGGTGAGAATACTGTCACCATAGTTTTTCTCGCGCACTTTGACAAGGAAGGGAGTTTGATCGGGCAATTCTTGGACCTGAGATTTTTGAGTTCCCCATTCCAAACAAAAATGTCCCTCGGGCGCGAGAAGCAGGCTCCAATCCAATTCTTCGAGCAAACGTTTTTCCCAACCCTCTGCGTAGGGAGGATCTGCAAGAACGAGATCAAACGGCAGATGCGAAGCCAGTCGCTTCACACAAGACGGCACAGGATCAGAAACGATAGTGACTCGGTCCTCAACTTGGAGAGTCGCCGCATTTTTCTCGATGAGTTTGAGCGCGAAGCGATTGTCCTCTACGTAAACCACTGAAGCAGCTCCACGCGACAGAGCCTCGAAACCTAACGCACCGGATCCTCCAAAAAGATCCAAAACGCGGGCCTCTGCAATCACAGTTTGAAGAGAATTAAAAAGCGCCTGACGCAGGCGCGCCTGAGTAGGACGGAGAGTCGTACGTGAACCCGATTTTTCGGGCGGGGTCTGGATCTGACGACCCCGAAACTCGCCCCCAGTCAGCCGCAGCATGAAGACAAAGCTAACGTCTTAAAGGCTATTTGAAAAGGGGTTCGTAGCGATCGCAAGCGATCCAAATCTCTGGATCCTGCAGAGGCAGGATCCAGGGCTAGAGAACTCTCCATTTCAAACCCCGTCTAGGCCGAATTCTTCAAAGGGCGGCGGACCGGAATCTTAAATTCAGTCCCATCACTCATTTCGACATGAAGAGAGCCATCCGAAAATCCAATGATGACTTCCTGGCCTTCATATTCATAACGCAGTCGAAGACCCAGGTGGCCACTCAGTGTCAAATCCACCGATCCGGACGCTTCGCCCGAATGAACAGGCAACGGTGGCGGAGTAGAAGTAGAGCGACTTAATTTACCCCCTCGCGCACGGCGCTTGGGAGGGCGAGCTTCTTCGATTGGCTCTTCGGACTCGTGAGTATCTTCGTGGACAGCCTCGACTTGAGTTTCGTCGTTCTTCTCCATCGCTTTGCGTTCTGCCTCAATGGCTTGATCAATCAAATTAGTCCCTGTTCCGACTGACTCGTCGTCTTTGAGGTCAGCGAGAGTTTCTTCGATCGATGAGGAACCTTCTTTACCCGCATGAAACTCTTTGAGTGCGTCTTCCTGGACCTCACTCGTCTCCTCAGTGACGTGGACAGGTTCACCCTCGGGTGCCTCTACAACTCTCAGGGGAGCCTTAGCTTCCACTGCTGGAGCTGTCATTCCCTGTTGGAGCTCCTCGATCTCATTCATGATTTGATCGAGATCTTCTAATGACTCGTCGGTATTTGCCGTATTAGTTGCCATATCTCTCTCCACGACTAGCTTTGACGCTAAACTTTTGACGCTCCGCTTTGAGTTCAATTGAGAACCAAAAAAAGATTCGCCTCAAGGAAGCATCGGAAGTCTAACGAAAGATATTGAGCGTTAAATGAAATCTAATTCATGGGGACAGGCGTTAGATCTTTTTCCTGCCCAAGTATTTTGATCGCTGGTATCCCTGTCGTTCTACCCTTTTTGGACCCCTCGAGGTCCTAGCCCGATATTTTGGAATCACAGTTTTTGGAATCAATGGATCAGAATCAACTTAGATCACTGCTGCTCTTATCCGAGCTCCCCGAGAATACGGGGCAAGCCGCGCCCTCTCCCTCGCACCTAGACTTCGAGATGCCGGAGATCGGCGAGCAGCCATCTTCGGGTCTCAACCAACTTCTTGGATTTGGGGATCGCGCCTCTTTCCCGCCACCGTCACCTCTCAATTTTGGCAATCACACGGGCGGGGCAATGGGCCTTGCAGGACTCCCAGCACAGTTGGCGAGCCTTATCCCAACACTCCTGGGCCTCAAGGGACGCATTCTCGAGGAGCTCGAGAACAATCCGCTTAAGCTCAAAGATCTCAATCCCACGCGACGTGAATCCCTTGCTCTGTATCTGGATCGAATGGCGGGCCAGAGTCCTGCTCCTAGTGTCCTGCATGGCAACACTGACCCGATGGGAGGGCTAAGCCGCTGGATTGAGGGCCCACGTAATCCCGCGCAAAATCGCGCGCTCCAAGCGTACTTCGAGGAAGTCGCTCTTCTCGTCTTAGGACAAGCTCTTTTGCTCAAATCTTGGTCCGATCGCGGCATTCGAGCGTGGAACCGGACTGACCTAGATAAGTTGAATTGGGCACTGAGCTCAGCCCTGAGACCCCACGTGCCACTGGATCGCGAAGGTTGGCAGATCGCTCGGCAAAACATCTATTCTTGGTACAAGCCGCATGCGCAGATTCAACAAGAAATCTGGTCAGCTCTCGAGCACTGGAGAATTACCGACGAAGGCCCGAGCTTCTTGTCTTACTTGCTCGGCCCTGGTCGACAGGCACGCATTGGCTTGTTTGAAGAAGGCTACGATCCACGCTTCTTAAAAGCGCTCTGGGACCATAGCGCTCAATTTGGCTTTAATCCTGCGCCTGATACCGGCCCACTCAAGCGCGCAAAGACCGTCTTTTCTCCTACTCTGCGCGATGGCTCAATGGTGAGAACCGGCCCCGTCACCGTAAATTGGATTGGGCTTGAGAACTCAAGTTTCCTGCTCATGGCCTCAGAGCTCGTGCAACTTTGGTGGGGGCCAGCGCCGCCCCCTCTTTGGGCTGTGGGCAATGGCCTTGAAGTTCACTCGCGAGACCAGCTGGCGCTAGCACTGGGCTCTCCTAAGCCTTCGCAGCTTTCGCGCATCACCGAAATGGAGGCGTGCGAAGCCGCTTTCTTGCTCGAGGAGCGCTGCGTGCGCCCTCACGGCCGCAGCCTCGAGGCTCAACGCTTGAGAGAGCAGCTGGATCAACTGCCATACTTTAAAAAATTGAGATCTCCCGGCACGAGCTTAGGCGATCTACAAGCCTGCGTGGCTCTGAGTAAGCTCAGGCCCGGTGGGCTGCTCTGGTGGGCTCGCGAAGAGCCTTTGACCGACAACGACGGATCCGAGTTCCTTCACTTTGTCCTTGAGCGCGCCAAGATCGTCTGTGAGTGGGATTTTTCGGAGCTCGAGCATTCGCTCCCCACCCCGCTGGCGCTCTTTCCGAAGCGCCTTTACCTGCTCGCGCGCGAACCGCGAGTTGAGGAACGGCACAATCACCGCCCCTCACGAGTGACGCTTCAAGGGCAGATCCGAAGTCACGTTGAGATCCCTCTGGTTTTTCAAGACGCGCTCGGCGCGCTTCATCGCCCTATCCAGCCTCACGGACATTGGAAAGTGCATGAGCACCGCAGCCCCTCTGTTCAGCGCGATTGGGCTGAACGATGGCCCGATCCCTCCAATCAAGGGCAGCTCCGCAACTTGGAGCGCTTGAGGCAGGCCTCTCTGCCGCTTGCGACTTTTGCGACGGTTCGCCCAACCCCCGAAGGCGACCCGGCTAACGACCATCGCTGGTCGGTGCATCCGTCGGTGCGCGGACTTTGGATCCGTGGCGAGAGCAACGGCGAGGGAGGCCGCAAGCTCTATGCAGAAGCATTGCCCCGACCAGGGCGCGAGACCAAGGGCCACGGGCTGATGCTGATCGTACCTGACGAGAGCTGGGTCGCACCCCTGGCAAGCTACCTCCGTCAGCCCGAATCCAGCACCTGGCTCGACCACCATTGTGAGCGCAGAGGAGATCGATGGGTTTTGGCTGAATCGACGATCAAGTTCTTGCCCATTCCAAAACTCCTGCTGAGCGCCTTGGGGGTGCCGATCTCAGGCGCTAACCGCGAGAACGATCCAAGTTTTGCCCAGCCGCTGCCTGGCGAGTGGGAACGACTAGCGACCGAAATCCCTCACCAACCTAAGCTCGTACAAGAGGCCCTGCAGAAAATTCCCTCCGACGATCCTATATCTGGCTATCTACGAAGCGCTTTGTTCGTGCGCGCGGCACGAGCTCTGGAGAACTTGAGCGCGGGTCAAGGCCGCCTCCTCTCTGTCGTCACCGCCGAAGGCCGCATTCGCTGGAGAGAGATGCTCGAGATACTTCCCAAAAGCGAGTGCACACCGCTGACTCTGCATCCAGGACTCAAGATCACCGGCCAGATCCCTCCTCACATCCCGATCGGTCGCTGGGATCGCATCCGCGCGGCAAACGCGCCCGGAATTTTATTTTCTACCGAAATCGGGCTTTCGCTCCAGCTCAGCTCCGAGGCCTCTCTTCTCATCGATATGCTCTGGGAGCAGCTGGACGGGCTAGATCATCCGACCTGGAGCGAGCTCGTTCAGTATCTGCGAGTCCCCAGAAGACTTGAAATTGCAGAAGCTACAGCTTCTGACGTGTTGAGATCCCATGGCGAGCAGACTCAGCGATTGATTGAGCTTGGAGCCTTGGTCGCAGCTTGCGCGAAGCTTTACTGACATGAATCCATGAAGCACGCCTGAGGGAGCCGTTTCGCCTTCAGACCTCTACGCCTGTCCACCCCTTAGACACTCCAGTCTCATGCGCCTCGGCTCATACCCACTCCAAGCCCCTACCCTAAACCCCAGTCTTTTCGCGCCAGAAAACTCAGTTTTCTTGGCTTAGGTAAGGGCGTGTCCAAAGTGGCACTGGGTGTGCACTGACACTACCCGCAACCTGACTTCGAGCGATGAACGCCCTGACGGAGGTTGCATGCGAGAGAGAATGCGAGAGCAGTGGAGTAGTAGCCTATGAAACAGGTCACACGTCTAAACCTAATCGGACTTACGGTATCAACCCTTGCGGTTGCCGCATCGTTGACGATGCTGAGCGCCTGCGGCCAGAACAACACAAAACTACCTCAAGTTGGTACCCCGCAAAGCGCCGCCGTGATCCCTCCCAATCTAAATGGGCCCCTTGCGGATCCGGGCAGCTTTCCGCAAGCTCAAGTGAGCGCCATCTTAGGGACCTATACAGGTACCGCGCAAGTCACCAACTTTGAAACGAACGAAGAACACACTCAGCTTTACACAATCACTGTGTCACAAGCCCAGAATCAAGGACGCAACGTGTTCTCGGTCACCTACTCGACCCAAGCCCCTACGATCCAACGCCTTCAAGGTGTGATGCAGGCGCATGTGAGCTCAGCCAGCGTCGGCTGGGGCGGACAATCGTCCCTGTATATTTTGACTAGTACCCCTCAAAACGAAGCCAGCATTTATCCCTACAATCCTGTCATGCTGCAGCTTCAACTGCATCTTCGTTCTGACAACAGTTTTGATCCGGCATCTTCTTCGATCTACATCGTGGAAGGTGGGTTTTACAGTGACGTCGTTTTCTTTAACGACGATATTGTAAAGCGCTAAGCCCCCACCCTCAAATCCCTCCGGGGCCCACCCAATCTCGTAAGGAGCTTGGAATTCGGATCAGTGGGCCCCGTATCCCCATTCGAGAAAGCGCAATGCTGCGTGTGCAGGGTTGCGCCTTTATACGGTGGAGGGACGCCAAACTCTAAGTTAAACTAGGTTCATGCGCGAACATCCTTGGTCGATGAGGCGAGTCACCCAACAGCATTTGCATGATCAGCGCAACCTTTTGGATCTGATGGCACTTACCCAGGCCTGGCAATCCGCACCGCGCGGCCCCGTGGCCGTCGTTAAAGCCGACGAGAGCACAGAGGCCACAGCGCGCAGAACGGACCCAAGCGAAAAAGCCTTTGAGCTCGAAGATGACACGACTCCTAGCGACGTCTTGGCCCGCATGGAAGCCGAAGTCTGGATCTCCCAGATCCGCGCGCTTTCAGGAAAGACGAGCGGCAAACTCGATGAAGCTTCGTTCGAGGCCGGCGCTAAATGCGCTGGCTCTCGATGGCCTACTCCTCGGGATCGAACGCGAGGGGCGGCTTCAGATAAACGCGCCCTTTTTCTCGCCCTTTGCCACAGCCCACTGGCAGCTGGCCTTGGATCCCGCGCTTTTCTCATCCGCCGCTCGCTTCCCCAAGAGATCTCCATCGAGCTGCTTCAATGTCCGCATCGCCGCCTCAAAGAGGGCGAGGACGCACCTGCCGATGTGATTGCGGAGCTTTGTCGTCAGCATTTTAACTGGATGAGAGGGTATCTCCACTCCCTCAACCCAGGAGCTCACCCCGTCCTGACTCGGCCGGCAAGCCGCTGCCAGGTGAGCTGGTAGATCGGAGCCGCCGTGAGAGCGCGCAATCCACGACGGCAATCCCCGCTTAAGTCCTCGGCCCATTCGCATTTGGTGCATTTGCAACGCCGCATTTATCGATCGCTCGAGCGAGAAGCGCGATCATTGCTTGGCGACACCCCTGCAGCCATTCAAAAATATGAGCGTGAGCGCAATCGCGATTTCTTGGGTCGACATACCATCTCGACCCGTCAGCAACTCATCGATGCGGTTCGCGCGGCGGACGTCACCTGGATCGGCGACTATCACACGCTTGGGCAATCGCAACGAACCGCCCTCAGAATCATGCGCGACGCCGTCAAATCAGGCGAGAATTGGATGATTGGGCTTGAGCTCATCCCAAGCCAGTACCAAGACGTGCTCGACCGGTATCAAGCGGGACGTTTAAGCCTCGAAGCTTTTCATGCCAAGATCCGCTACCGCGAGGAATGGGGTTTTCCGTGGAAGAACTACGCACCCATCTTTGAGTGGGCCCGCAAGCACTCCGTGAGGATCATCGCTCTGAATCGCCCACGCGCGCTCATTTACCGAGACTTCAAGCAAGACTTCACGGCTCGCGAAACTGTCTCGTCAGTTGACCTGCATGAGCGCGATCTGTGGGCTGCAGGCATCGTCACGGACCAGTTCGCCGAAGCCCAGAGACTGAACTCAGGCCGGTTACGCATGCTCGTCCTCTATGGAGAACTGCATGCGGCGCGCGCTCACCTCGCTGCCAAATTAACGAGAGTCTCACTCGCGTTTTTGAATAAACCCCTGCGATCTCTCTCTATCCATCAGAACCACGACGCAACCTATTGGCGGCTTGCCGAGAAAGAACGTGAGCTTCATGCGCAGGTCCTTAAGCTTGGCTCCGACGCTTGGTGCGTGCTGACGACTCCGCCTTGGGCTAGGCTTCAGTCGCTGATCGCAAGCATAGAAGGGCAAGACCTCGAGGACTCAGATGGCCCTGATGACCTCTATTGGATGAAGAAATACGGCGAGACGATCGCAAGTTTCTTGGGCCTGCGATGTCCGTCATTTGAGTCCGTCACTTTGAAAACCATCGAGAATGCGGATTTTGTCGAGAGCTTGGACCCCAAGCGCGGAGACTCGACTCAGCTCGCGCAAAGCTTGATGGGTGCGAACCAAAGATTCTATTTGCCTGGCCACGAGCTTGCGTATCTCGCCGTCCCCTCTCTCAATGGCGTGGCAGAGCTTGCGGCATTGCATGTCTATCACTCGCAAAAGAAAAGCAGTCCCCCTGCAAGCCTGGTTCACGCGAAGGTATTAGAGTCGGCGTTTGCTTTTTTAGGAAGCTTGATCCTAAACCCCCGACGCAAATGCGATCTACGAAACGACCTCAAAAGGCGGATTCGACAACTCCATGCAGGTGCCCGGGCCTCGCACGCGGGCGAGCTGGACGCTCGACAGTTGGCCGTAGCACTTCTGGACAGGCGACAAGCGGACACCCACACTGCGCTCACGCGGACCCTGGGAGCTCGATACGCGGGCCGCGCGCTCGCTAAAGCCTTGCACCCGCTCCTTCTCTCGTCCCGGCATGGAGGAGCTGAGTTCAATCGCATCGTGAAGCTCTTGCTAGAATCCCAAACCTCCGAAGCGGCGTTGCTCGAGTTGCTGCAGCTTTGCAAGCGCCCCAAGAAACGACCAGTCCTCAAAAAAGAACACTACCTCTAGGACTCCGCCTCAGGCTCGCGCTTAGGATCCAGCTTGCGATAGATCGTCCGAGAATTGATGCCTAACAGCTTAGCCGTCATGTTCTTATCTCCCGCAGTCGCTTCGAGCGTCTTGCGGATCAAAAGCTCCTCGACATCCTTAAGCGAGGTCCCCAGCGGGACGGAGATCGCACCAGCACCCGAGCGCGCCTCACTGAAGCCCATGCTCGCCGGCGCGCCAGGACTTGCTACAAGTGCCACGATATGAGGGGGCAGATCCCCAACCTGGATCTCCGTGTCTCGACAAAATACCACTGCCCGCTCGATCACGTTTGAAAGCTCGCGAACATTGCCCGGCCAGGCATGAGAAAGGAGCTTGCTCATCGCTTGAGCGCAGACGCCCGCAATGCGCTTTTCGTGGCGAGCGCACGCAGCCTCCAAGAAATGCGCAACCAGTTCTGGGAGATCGTCCATCCGCTCCCGAAGCGGCGGCACGTGAATACCGATCACTTCAAGCCGGTACAAGAGATCTTGCCTAAATGAGCCGGCTCGAACGCTTTCGACTAAGTTGCGATGAGTAGCCGCGATCACGCGCACATCGACCTTGCGAGGCTGGTTGGCGCCGAGCCGGCGAACTTCGCCTTCTTGAAGAGCTCTCAAGAGCTTAGCCTGGAGAGCGACCGGCATGTCTCCGATCTCGTCGAGCAAAAGAGTCCCATGATTGGCCGTTTCAAATAGACCTTCTTTTGAGACAGTCGCCCCGCTAAAGGCGCCCTTTTCAAAACCAAAGAGCTCGCTTTCGATCAATTGCTCAGGCACAGCCGCGCAGTTGAGCGCAACGAAATTAGCCCGAGCGCGAGAACTCCGCTCATGGATCAGGCGCGCCACGCGCTCTTTACCTGTGCCGCTTTCGCCCGTGAGCAAGACCGTCGCCGCCGTCGGCGCCACTTGCTCGATTACGACCCTGAGATCTTCCATATTGCGTGAATGCCCCACCAATCGCCCGGGGTTCGCCAACGACTCGCCCCCCTGCTTGGTTTCGGCACCTCGGGCGCGCGATCGCTTCAAAGCTGCTTCAACAGAAGCCAAAAGCGCCTGTCGCTTAAATGGCTTGGTCAAGAAATCCACAGCCCCTAGCTTCATTGCCCAGACAGCGTCCTCCACGCGGCCAAACGCCGTCATGAGCACGACCGGGATGCTCTCGCCACAAAGCGAAAGCGCACGCAAAAACTCAAGCCCCCCCAAGCGGGGCATGCGCACGTCTGATACCACAAGGTCAAAGCGAGCTCCCCGCACCTGCTCGAGCGCAGCCTGACCATCCACCGCGGTCGTCACGAAATACCCGTCCAGCTCTAGAATCTTGCGAGTCGACTCGAGCGCCTGCGGATCATCGTCGACCAATAAAATCTGGGTGTTGGCTTTACTCATGGATGTCCTATCTCTACGACGGAAACTGGCTGGAGCGCCACCGTAGACTGAGGCGCTGGCGGTAGCGTGATTTCGAAGCAAGCCCCTTCGCCTACTTGACGATCCCGAACGCGCACCTTGCCGCCGTGATCTTCAATCACTTGCTTCACAAAGGAGAGCCCAAGCCCCGTGCCTTGAGCGCGCGTCGTGAGAAACGGCGTGAACAGGCGATCCTTGATGTCTGCCGCGATACCAGGCCCATTGTCCTCGATCGTGAGCCACACAGAGCCGCTCTCGGCATTGCCCAGCGCCCAACGAATCCATGGCGGTGAGTCAGCGGTCCACCCCTCGAGTGCCTGCAATGCATTGCGAAGCAGATTACCCAAAACCTGCTCCATCAGATCTCGATCGCCATAAACTGCGAGCTGAGCCCCTGGCTCGCGCCGCCAATCGACTTGAGCACCCATCGCCTCGCAAGCAGGCGCATAGGTAGCAAGGACCGCTTCGAGCACTTCACCCAAATCAAAGCCGGATTTTTGTCCAGCCGACAAACGCGAGAGCTTGAGATAGTTCTCCGTGATCTTCTCTAGGCGATCGACTGAGCTCAGGATCGACTGAAGCGACTGCTTCAGTCCCGAGTGTCCGAGGCGAGCAGCGAGCTCAACGGCCACCTCAGCTTCAAGCCCGATCGAATGCAGAGGGTTGCGCACCTCGTGCGCGACCTGGGCAGACATGCGGCCTACAGCAGCGAGATTCTCAGCGCGGCTCAAACGATCTTGCAGGTGCTTCTCCTCGGTCAAATCATGCAACACGATGATCGCGCCGCTTGCACCGCCCTCACCTTGCTTGAGCGGCATCAAATAGCCACCCATGATCGCAGTGACTGTGCCTTCGGCCGTGGTTTTTTGAATAGGCCTGGGCTCGAGTCTCGAACTCTCTAGCCAAGTCGGCGGAGCTTTCGAAGCAACCCCCTCAACGGATCGCCCCTGAAGCGGCGGCAAAAAGGAGCCCAGCGGAAAAAACCCCCGCAGCTTGGGCCAAAACACGACCCCCGTCCCGATGATTTTATCCGAGGACTCACCCAGCCATGCCGACGCCGTCGGATTGCACTGAGTGATCTTGCCATTCAGATCGATCACGATCAGCACGGACTCAATGCTATTGAGAATATTCTCGTTGAGTACGCCAATCTCTTTGAGCAATCGATTGTTCTCAAGCAAGCGATCCTTTTGAGCTTCAACCGTCTTTTCGCGCTCCAGCAGAGCAGTGGCCATGTGATGAAACTCGCGCGCCAGCGTGCTCACTTCGTCATCGCGAGTCAAAGGCAGGGTGGGCAGCAGCGATTTATCTGCCTTGCGGAGCCCGCGCCGCGTGATTTCGCGAGCCAGCTTCGTGAGCTCACCCAGTGGTCTGAGGGCGCGCTCTCCTAACCAGAGCAAAAGAAAAGACATGAGAATCACCACGCTCAGCATGATCTCAAGTCCCGTTCGAAGCTCCGCGGCTCGGGTTTCAGCGAGCGTAAAAGTCTGCCTCAGAGTGCGTTCATACTCGGAGGCGCCCCACTTCACTTGCGTGCGCCACTCTTCGAGCGCGGAGTTCCAGCGCGGGTAAATCTCAGCGGCCTTAGCTGCATCCTTCTGTTCGAGCGCGGTGTAGAGCTTGGCGGCATCCTCGCGCAGACTGCGAAGCCCGAGCGCCACGGAGCTGGCCCACTCAGCCCATCTTGCGCGGGTCTCAGGGGTTGCCCATCCTGAATCCGCGCGAATCATCTCGGTCACGCGCACTACTTCGTTCTCAAGCAAGTCCTCGATCCAACGAGGCGTGGGCCTGGGGCGCCAGTGAGGATCGTTCCAGTGGGAGTGCCCTAGCCCTCTCTCCAACTCGCGACCAAAAACTTCGGCATCGGACTGCATCTGCGTGAACAAACGCCCCATCGGGACCGACACCCGATTGATGGTATCAAGCAGCCGATCAACTTCCGTGATCCGATACAAGCTCAGGGTTGAGCCCAACAGAGAAAGAACAACCAGCGCAATCACGAACGCGAGGATTCGTGAACGGAGAGTCAACCCCGGACGGGGTGCAGAACTACCTGCCAAAGGCTGGGGAGATGCTGTGGGCGAAGGCGCCGCCATCCCTGTTAGCATAGCTTTCTGGCCGGAGTTTCACAACGAAACTGCCTTGACGGTTTTTGTAAGTGAGACCGTAAACTTAACGCAGCCCTTACTGCATTTGGTTTTTCATGACGGGCCGGTTTGAACGAAGTGGCTTTTGAGCGCTCTTTGGATCGGTTGAATCCGTTGAGTCATTTAACCCGTCGGCTTCCTTCGGATCGGATCCGCCCCCGAAGTTAAAACGAAATCCCATTCCCATCGAAGACTCGGCACCAGGGCCCAACTTTCCCGAACCCTGTCCAGGAATGGCACCCGGATCAAGCAACTTCTCGCCCGTCACTGTGCCCTTGGGCGTTCGAGGATCCGTCCGAGTTTTGACGCTTTCGCTTTTCTCCTCAGAGTCCTTGCGGTCCTTGCGCACGGAAGGGCGATCGGACGCCTGAGAAACGGCCGCTCCCCATCCAAAAAAAGTCACGCATAAGCTGATAAAAATAAATTCTCTCATTGCGTTGTCCCTCCGGGGCAGACGACTAGCGTTTGATCTGACAATTCACATTTCCATATTTAGACATTCTTTGATCCGGGTAGGTTCGTGTATCAACGGTACTCCAGTCGATGTCGCAAGAAAGAGAGTGATAGTAAGACGGGCGCATCCCATAAACCTGATTTCTCAGTTCTCTCAAATGACCCATGAGGTTAGCATCCAAAATCGCGTCAGATGCGATAGCAGCAGGGATCGGGTACCCCTCCAGGATTGCAGAGCAGCTCACGTCAGGAGTGCCAGGTACTTCGTGGCATTTTGCGAAGCTACCCAATCGTGTCTTATTAAAATCAGACTGCACCCATTCTGATTGAACCGTGAGATCGGGAGAAGCATCGGGCAAAGGACCGTCGCAATAGAAATCGGCGACCCCAAAAGAAAGCGAGCTATCTCGCTGCAAGGGTAGAATCCGAGAGTTGCCAAAGCGGCATACCAAAAACTTGAGATTATTGGAGAAGCCTGCCTCTCCGGTCTCTCGAATCAACTCATCCAGTCCGCTGTTCATGACGTTCCAAGCATAGACCGCATCCGCAGCCACACCCGACGACTTGAATGCGGGGGTCGTCAGCGTGCCGCGACACGAGAATCGCTGATTCTTGAACAAAGCCGACAAAGAGCAGTCGGATACGGCGGCACCGCTACGAGTAGAGTGAATCTGCTCAAAAAGCCCCTGAACATCGCGGGTGTCCAACTGATCTAATTTTGGAACAGCAGTGGAGACTCCATCCAGAATGAGACCCGATCGCAACACATCTGCCATATACGATCTATAGTCGCTATTGATCAGATTGTTATTCAATGTTTGACAGACAAGTTGATCAAATTTTTTAAGATCGCTCTCCGCAGCAGCTGAAACAAAGCCCCGCAACAAAGCTTTGTCGCGACTATAGAGATAATTAAAAAAACCCGCGGCAGCGTCGTAGAACCTAAAGCTCTGTTGGTAACCAGCAAATATATCGAGAAGGTCAATCCCGCCATCGAGCGACCTCTCAAACCTGGGGCGCAGCGGAAGCACACCTTGGTCAGCGGTGCTTCCTTGCAAAAACTCAGCAAACCCCTCATCGAACCAAGGCATTCGATCGTTCTTATAGATTGGAGCTGCTCCCCAGAGTCCTTTGACGAGGAATCTGCCAATCAAATAATGAGCATATTCATGCCGAAACAACTCTTCCAATGTAAAAACACTCTCGGCTTTAGTCCTTTGGTAGGTATAAAAGGCTCCATCCTGCTCAATGTAAATGCCTCCATTAGCGGTTGGAAGACCATACAGGAATGGAGCAAAGTTTTCGTAATCCTGGCGGCTGCCAAACAACTTAATATGCAATGTCGAATTGAAATCGTCTTCAAGGGGGGCGACAGTCTCAGTGACTCTTTGAAACTGGGCCTCGACTTGCTTTGCTGCATGATACAGCACTTGAACATCGTCAATAGGCAAAGGCGTATCGACGACGATCGCCCCGTCATCAAAAACAAAGTGATTAGGGAAAGCGTGTTGCTTGAGTTGCTCAAACAAGACATCTTTGCAAATAGTTGGGCCATCGCCGTGAAGCGGTCTGCACGGTCGTTCAATCGTTAATTCATAGACAGCCCACAGCCATTGAGAACTAAAGGGCTCGTAGGTCAAAAAGACTTCACTGAGGATGCTCCAGGAAAAGTCCTGCCAAGCCACTTCACTGGAGTTGAACACCGTTCCTACAGCCACTATCGCGGCTGCGTTGATGGTCCCATGGTCTTGAGCAAGCGCTTGATCAAGAGAAAGACGCCTCAACTCGTTCATTGCGGCCTGATCGATTTGACTCAAAAACCGCTGGCTTTTCTGAGCACCAAAGAATGCATTCAATGCTTGCCAAAGGGCAGATCCTTGAGATGGGCCGTTGAGTCGAGTCACCAAATTTGGATCTTTCGAAAATGTAAGTATAGTTTGTTTAATAATTCTATAAAAATAACCGTAAGCGTCGTCAGCGACTTGCATGTTCCACATCGTACTGATTAAGTACGCGAGAATAGCGGCATCTGAGGATTTGTCATAAAGTGCCGGATTGTCACCCAAGCGCTTGAATGCGTTTGCGACAGAAAGGTGCATCTCAGCAGCGGGAAAACCAGAAACTTGATGGTCACCCTGATTGGCCGCATGCATATAGAAGATATCGACGAAGAGTATTAAGCCCAGTATGTTTTGGCGATTGGTGCCATCATAGGTGGGCGCCAATCGCGCGATTTCGCTTACGACTGCATCCAGATTCTCTCTTTTTAAAAGTCGTGAGTGGTGAGGAGTAAAAAACCAATAAGGCCCATACAAGCAGGAGCTCGGGCTATCCCGGTATTCATGCTCACCAATGAAGGTGATGAGCTCGGCAGGAGTGAGGCTAGCGAGGTGCTCAGCGGTGCAGGTGCTTAGATCTTCGTCGCTAGACTCATCGTCGATTTCTGAGTCTGCGCCGGGTGAGCCATGGACGAGCTCAAGTGGGTAGCGGCCGTAATCAGACCGAGCCTGACGCTTGACCAGGTTCTTTTGCTGCAATTGAGTCTGCTCTGAGCCTCGAATGGAGGTTTCGTACGTAAACTGATGCTGTCCATGACCCCGAGGGTTCAAAGCCTTCATCAAGCTACGGGGTAGGATCGGACCCTCCGGTGTGACTTGGGTCAGCGCAGTCTCATCACGCTGAGGATCGAAAGAGCTGTTTTTCTTTTTAGAAGTCGTTGAGTTTCTCGTCGCTCGACGTGGACTTTTAGGAGTCAACGCCCCTCCCCCACGGGTGCTGGCTGTTTCCTGCAAGACATTGCGGATGCACTGCTGGGGCTGGTCAGCTGAGTTGGGAGTCTCACCTTCACATCCCGTCAAAAACAAAAGAGCGGCAGCTAAACAGGGGGCCAATGAACTCTTTTTCGCCATACGCATGGCAGGGTAACACCGGGCTGTTATAAATAAAACTAATTTAGTCGGATAATAATATACTAGATTCCCCTTAGGATTCAATGAGTCAGAGAAGCTCCAGAGGGCCTGGCACGGTTCAAACAAAAATTTCACTCACCCCCTCGCGCTCAGGCACCGATAGGAAAACGTTGAGGCCCCATACTTAGGAGACCCTCGTACGAGTGAACTCGCCGAATCGAGCTGAGAAAATTGGAAAAATCGCCTTCGTCGTCGACGAACGGCTTTCGCGCGAGCGAAGGCATATCTTGTCACGATTTGTGACTGCGTGCCGGAGCTTCGCGAATTTTCAAATGATCACAGGCGATCTGACCGAGGCCGAGCTTCTCAAGAAACTCGAGGCAGAATCCTTCAATCTCGTGCTTGCGCCTTGGTATCGCTACTTGGCCTGGAACAAGGTCGAGGCCTTCTATGGCCTCACTCGCAATAGTGGCCCTACTTTTGCGGGATACTTCTGCGAGCAAATGCAACCTTATGAATTGGGGGATCAGGCCGAACACCTTCGCGCCATCCTCCTGGACTTCTCCAACATGAGCGTCTCCGAGTCGGCACGTCACGTTCGCTGCTTACTCAGGGAAAATACGCGATCTGGGATTTTACCCCTTCTCGAAGCCAACACTCCCGTCTATTGCGAAAACTGGTTTTTCGGGCAAGGCCTAGGTCATCGCATCGACGCGGTTCTGGGCCTTCCTGAGATCTCCAACACCGAATGGACTAAGCGCGCGCCGGCGATCCGGATTCTTCTGTCGGCCTTTTGGGGTCTTGTCTACGAAGAAGGCCCAGGCAAAAGCGAGCTCACCCAAGCAACCGTAGGAAACAAGTCTCCCCGCGCGCATTTTCAAGTCGCCGCCGACTCCAATGTACTGACCCTGCGTCTCTGCTACGCCATGCCGGCCTGGAGCTCCAAAGAAGTGATCAACCAGTTCTGGCCCAACTCCAAGCACCCCTATTCGGGCGCACAAATTCTCTTGAAGCACTCCGATTTTCTGCGCGTGCATTCTATCACGGACAACCAGGACCTCGAGATCGTAGCGGCCCTCTATAAGTCCGCGCCCACAGAGACGGCCCATACTCAGGTTCACGCACTTTGGATCGAACCCCTGAGTGCCCATTTAGTCCCAGAGATTCCATTTCAAACACCCGGCCCGCAGGCCCCCTATCTGCGTGCCTTGCCGGGGGCGCCGCCTGCCCCCGATATGCGCGCGCGCGCCGTGGATCTCGAACTTGCCAAAGAGGGCGCACAAGCCAAAGAACGCTTCATTTTTGAATCAGCTATCAAGATCCGAGAGCTCCGCAGGACGATCACCCAAAAAGAAGACATGATCAAGGACCTCCGAATGGGCGGCGTCGGAACCGCGCAACCAGCGGCTCCACCCGATGCAGAATCATTGCTCGAGGCTTTTCAAGAACGGTTCTTCGAGGCAAGAAGCCAGATCGAGGGGTTTGAGTCTCAGATCAGCGAGATGGAGCTCAACGGCGCTGCACCACGAGAGATCGAGCTTCTCAAGCACAAGATGAACGATCTTGCGATCCGTGAGCGCAGATGGATCCAGCAGATCGCTTCGACTCTTCAAAAATATCGCAATGCTCGCAAGAGCGCGGGCGGAGAGTAGCGATGTTGAGATCCAAAGACATCGAGGATTACTTTGATGCCGCATTCGAAGCGCTGAAGCCCGGAGACGTTCTTCCCTTCGACATGCATCTATATTTTTCTCAGAATCGGCACATCATGGTTTGGCGCCGCAAGGGAGAGGCTCTCACCGACGCCTTCATCGACAAGTACCGATCCCGCGGCATGGAGCGTTTCTGGATCTACAGTGATGACCGCAAGGCTTACGAGCAGTACGTTGGCGCAGAGAACTCAGAAAAGGATGAGACGCCAGCGGCCCCCGAATCTCCTCACTCCGTGGACCCAGAGATCCCGGCGCAAACCTACCTGGCCCCAGTCTCACCGCTACTAGAACAAGAAAAAAAACATGAACCCAGGAGCGAGGCAGGGCAGAAGCTCGCCGAGCTCTTAAGGAATCCTGAGATCGACGATCGCTCGAAGATTGCCAAAGTGGCTCTTGCTGCGCGAAAGATTCTGGCCAAAACCGCAAAACCCGATACACACGAAGCGCAGAGCCAAGCCATGGAGAAGGCTCGCGATGCCGTGCGAGACATCCTGGACATGGTCTACGAGACGGCTTCTGATGAGCTCAAATCGCTCTGCGCGGAGATCTTTAAGTTGGCAAACGTCGAGCCCCAACTTGAGCATGGAGTGAACGTCTCGACTTACTCGGTCCTGTTTGCGATGGCGTTTGGAAGAATCGATGAATCGCTTTTGACTGACATTGCGATGGCAAGCCTGCTTCATGACGTTGGAATGTGCCAGATCTCTGCCTCGATCACGCCGATTCCATGTAAAAAACAAGACCTCGCTCAACGAGACCAATTTGAGAGACATGTGAACATGAGCGCTCAACTGATCGCCGCTTATGGAGCGTTTCTCCCAGAGCGGGTCAAAACCGTGCTCATTCAGCATCACGAAAAGTTCGATGGCACCGGATTTCCTAAACGCCTCAAAGGATTTGAGATCGACGACATCGCCCAGCTTCTAGGCATGTCAGACCTCATCGAGACAGTCGCCTCAGGGCAATGGGATGGCGAGCGACGCACGCTCAAGGCCACTCTCCAGATGCTAGAAGCACTAGAGAAGAACCGAACTTTTCCCGAGCACTTCAACCCTGAAGTTTTCGCGGCGATCATGCGCTGGGTCCGCTCAACTGAAGCCAGTCAAGCCGCAAAAGAAGCTGCGCAGATCGTCGAGCTCAAGGCACGCGAGCTATTGAAGCACGCGAGCTAAGGCCACTAAGCGACTTTCTCCCTCAGCGACAGCAACATTCCGTACGCCATCCGCACAGCAGCCTGCGCGTATTTTGGATCCACTTTCTCCGCTCCTTGGCCACTGAGAACCAACGCACCCAAAGGGGCCGATGTCCCAGCACGAATCTGAGTCACAAGAACAGGTACGGAATCGCCGGCGGCTGTTTTTGCTTGGCTGAGCCCCGCAGCACCGCTTGCGGGTCCCTCCCACCAGCCAGCTTCTTGATCGGGGGTCCCTGCACAAGACCAAGCCTTTCCATTCGCACCGCAAACCCAAAGCTCGGCGCGCAGTCCCCCGCACGACGCGCTCAGGTAAGTGCAATAGCGATGGCTCATCCAGGAGATATCCACTCCCTCGCGATTCATGAGCTCAGAAAGCAGAAACGCCAAAGCCAAGGGGCTCAGCGTAGGCCCAGGCGGCTGAGTGGCAGCAACAGATTGGGGGCCCGAAGGAAGTTCAGCAGACGATTTCTCAACTTCTTGCGCGAGCTCCTCGTCGACGGACGCCGCACTGACAGCTTCATCCCCTGCTTCAGCAACAGGCGCTTCGTCTTCCAAATCATCTAGCGACGTATCCTCTGCCAACGCAGGTGCTTGGACCGCCGCCAGATCAGTCCGAGCCCGAAAGGGTGGGGCAGCTTCTTGAACCTCATCAAGCAAAGGGAGATCGTCGAGAGAATCATCCAAAGCGGGCGCAGCTTCAATGGGAGGAGGCGTTTGGTCGGCCCCTGCATCAACCGGAGGGGCTTGCCCAAACTCCTCATCAGGATACCAACTGTCATCCAGGTCATCGAGGTCGTCGAGCGAAGGCTTCTCTTGCGACTCGTCCAAGTGAGTGAGCCGAGCCGCTCGCTCCTGTGCTTTGCGTAAGGCGTTCGCAACTCTCTCTGCTTCTGCTTTTTGGCGTTCGGCCGCTTCAAGCGCCTCGCGCTTGGCCCGACGAGCGTTGGTTACGGACGATAATACGCTTTCGCGAGCGCCCGCCGTCAGCGAGAGCAAAAACTCCTGGACCGGTCGATCCAGCTTGTCGAACTTCATCTGAAACTTGGGCTCCACTTCGAGAGTCACCCACTGTTTGCCAACTCGCTTGGGAACCGCCCGCCCCTTGTAAACCCAGAACGCGCCAAGCGCGCGCAGACTTGGCTCATCGATCCCCTCCATTTGGGGCGTCACAAAAACACAGGTCTTGATGCCATCCACGTTGGACGACACTCTTTGCCACTTGCCGCCTTGGGGATTGAAGTGATCTACCGGATACCTGAACTCCTGCACTCCGGATCCCTTGGGTTCAAACGGATCCTCGGCGCCGTCCAAAGAGTGATCGACAGCATCATCTTGGATCGGTTTCCGAGGGGGAACTGCGATACCCTTGGCCTTGCGCTCTTCGATGACAGCCATCTCATACGAATCAAAGATCTTGGGCAACGCGCTTTGGGCTGCGACTGAGTCGCGCGCTACGGCTAAGCCACCGCCGCGAATCGGCCCAAACTTCGAGCCGTACTTCTGGCCATCGCAAAAGAAACTGAGATCAGCAGAGGCGCCTTCAAAGGTCCAAACCCCTTTTCCGAAAATCGGCTGAGCTCCGACAAAAAGCCAGAACCCTTGCTCCCTGATGAACGGGTCATTTTGCTCTGAGGCAGGCTTCCACTGCCAAAAGGTTTGCGCATTCAGCGTTTGTCCCACGACTTCAAAAGATGTCCACCGCCCCGCTCCGGGCCCTGGCCCCGTCAGCTTCACGATCCATTTGGCGCCATCCCATTGAGGCCTGCGCCCTTGCAAGAGCCAGCAATCGCTTCGCAGGACGAGCGGGTCTACAAAATATACTTTTCCGATCTCGCTTATCCTCGGGGACTTATCCGGCACCCTGAGCGGTTTGGGCAACAGCTGTGCAGCCACCGGGTCCTGACTTTTAGAATCTGGCGCTAATTGTCCCTTGTCGACCTGTATCAAATGCGGTCCAACAGTTCGAGAAGTGGCCGGAGCCACACTTTTCTCGAGTGATTGCTCACTGACCTCACCGTCTTGATCCGCAGCCGCTTTGATCATCTCAAGAAGTTTGGCCGATTGTTCTGAGTCCTTGGCGACGGTAAGGACCTTCAACCGACTCGGATCTTCGAGCGCGATTTTGCGGCCGTAGCAGCGCCCCTGATAATAGAATCCCAGTGAGGGCGCATTTGCGGCAAACGTCCAGTGCCCCCCTCGATACTCGGGCCTATTGCCTCGAAACAGCCATGCCCCCTGCTCAACGACAAACGGATCATTCTCAGGATCCCCGGGACGCCATTGCCAAAGCTCTTGTGAGTCTTTTGAGCCTGTCAGGCCTTCAGCGCTTGAGTCTACTTGCACCCAATTGCCTAGATCAGGAGCTGGACCGCGCATTCGCAACACCCAGACCTCGCCTGTCATCCGAGGCTGCGCACCCGCAAGAATCCAGCAATCGCTTTCGATCTTCAGAGCGTCGGCCCACTTGATTTGCGTCGGTGACTCGGGCTGCGCAGACGGCCTTACAGGCGGAGGCACGACCGGAGGCGCGGAGAGAAGTGGGGGCATCTCGATAAAGGCGGGAAAATCTCCCGTATTCTGGGGCAGTACCTTGAGATGGCGATCAATTTTGAAAAGCAGCGACTTTGCGGTCGTCGAGTCCGGGAGAACCTCGGTGCAACCCGCAATCGATAAACGCGCGATCAGGTCATCGTCTCGCACGCCATCAGTGACCACCATGCGCACGCGCTTTTGCGGCACCTGCGCCACGAATTTTAGAAACATCAGATACTGATTGATGTCGGCTGCATGGCGAGCGTGACCGATCACGAGACAAGCTTCGAGCTGCCTCACGACCGCAAATGCATCCAGAGGTGAACGACACTGCACCACCTGCACGCCTTTGTGCCTCTCGAGGCGCTTCATGACAGCGGCGGCAGCTACACCGACCGGCTCCATGAAAAGCACCGCATGGGTCCCACATTTTACGGCAAACTCAGTCGCGTTTTGCGCCATCTCTGAATGTCTTTTCGGTCCAAAGGTTTTGACACTTGAAGGCAAAACGCTTGATAATCGCTGATATGCGTGAGCACGTCGACACGGCTTGGATCCATGCGCTTAAATCCGCCGCTAGATTCGCCAACAATCACTCACACGACGCCGCCATTGGATTGACGTTTGGCTACTTTACAGGACACCCCGTCGCTCTTCTTAACCGAAAGCGCCTCAAAGCTATCCTTGCAGCCGTGGCTGAGAGATCCGCAGAACTCAAACGCCCATTGCGAGTCCTGGACTTAGCTTGTGGCGGCGGAATCATCACATGTGCAGTCGCCCAGATGGGACACCTCACCTTAGGCCTGGACTCAGATGCAGGGGAGGTTCGGCTCGCTCAGCTTTTCGCTCAAGAAGAAAAACTCAGCGGGATGTTCTCACTCGCCAATCTGCTCCGTTCTGCCGATTGGGAGCGAACTGCCGAGCAAACTCTGGGAGGTAAACCCGATGTCATTATTTTGGCGTACGCTCTGCATCACTTTTCTGACACTACCGCTTTATTAAAAAGACTGAGCCACTGGGTGGATCCTGGCGCCCTCCTATTGATCAATGAAGAAAATCCTGACTCGCTGCTTTTTCGAGTCAAGCATCAAGTCCGCACCTGGATCCAGAAGGATACGGACCAGGAATGGCATCACACCTATGACCAGTGGAAAAAAATCCTAGAAACTCACTCATTCGCAGTGCATCCGGTCAAGGTTGGCCTCGACATCGCTCCTGCGCTCGCGCGTCTTCGGCCCAAGAAGTGCTGGTCTCTTGTGTTTACTGCTCAGCGGGTTTAGCGTTTTCAATGGGCCGCTTGCTCTCACCTGGCCCCAATCTCAATTGGCCTCAGAAGATAAGGAGCCACTAGTGGCCGAAGTCCCATGGCCTTCACCGAGCCTTGGCCCCTTCAATCGAAAGCAAAGCTGGATCGTCGCGACGATTCTCGCGCTGCTATTCCATTTGCTTTTGCTTTTGCCCAAATTTCCCGGCCTCCTTCTGCCAGAGGTCCAAAAAAAACCGCAAATCAAAATTCAAAACGTTGATCCGCGCAAACTTGAGGAGATGCGCCGCAAATGGCGTGACAGTGAAAAACAACTACTCCTCAATAAAAACTCCTCACAACCTAACGCAGCCGAACCGCCCCCAGATGCTCGCTACATGTCGGATCGAAACATCCGCGTCGATAAAGAAACGCGCGCTCGCGAACACGTCGTATTACCTAAGCAAGGGGCACCAGGCCCCAAGGCCGCACCTCAGCCTCGAGAGACGCAAGCACCTAAGCCCAAGGTGAAGGGACGCGCTCTCCCCAAACTCGGAAATCTAGGGCTTCCGCTCCCCGCACCTTCGACGGGCTCACAGGCTCAAGCACCTACTCAACCGCGAAGGCCAGTCGCACGCTCGGGCGATGAAGGTGGCCATCAGTACATCAAAGACCCTAAGGCTCTCGAAGGCAGCGAGAACATCCTCAATGCCCAAGAGTCCGTATTCTACTCTTTTTACGCCCGCCTCTATGAAGCCATTGGTCCGATCTGGCAAAGCAAGATTCGCGAAGGAGCGTTTCGCCGAGGCAAACTCGCAGCCGGTAACTACACTACGCAGCTCGACGTAGTCTTCGATAAGCAGGGCAATCTCGTTGGGATCCGTCAACTGCAGGGATCGGGGATCCCCGAGTTTGATCAAGCTGCCACCCTATCCTGGAAGCAAATCGGTCGATTCCCTAACCCTCCGACAGGCCTACTCAACGAGCAAGAACAAGTTCATACGGGTTGGACATTCACGGTACAGGTGAATCAGGGAATGAACTTTGAGTCTTTGCCGCCCGAGCGGGTTTATTGAGATCCCAAATTGGAACTAACCTTTTGCCAACCGGCGCGATTTTGGAACCGCTGAAGCGGCGGGTTTTTGCGTTCAATCCCACAGATCGACTCAAAGATAATCTCGTTCAAAAATAATTTCGGGCCTAAAATAAGATGTTTTCATGCACACCCATGACTCAAGAGCCTCGAAACGTGCGCACTGGCACATAGGTTGCTCTACGGGCTTCGTAGTTAGGGCTGCTTTCGCTCCTGAGAAAATCTTTTCCTGAAAAACAGGAACATTCCCCTCCATTAAAGATTTAGCTCAAATGGATAGGGCGAAAGCAGCCCTAACTTTTTTTGCTCCATGTCAGTACAATCGCATCCCGCGATTTCGCTAGCCGACCTAAAAAGCCTCTGACTACGCTTTCGCTGTACTGCTCGGCCCTTAGGACCCTGAACTTCCGGTCAACGCCCGAACCCCAAGTACAACCACTACAAAAAGTAGAATCGCAAGCGCGATGCGAACATTTGAGCGACGGGTAAACACTTCCAAACTTTCGCGAAAACTTCTGTCGCTCGGAGATCTCAGGCCTTGGCTTTCACGCGAAATCAACGCGAGATGCGCGACACTTCTCGAAAGCAGGGACTCTTCGCCTCGAGGCAAACCTCGATCGAGCGCATAGTACAACTCGCGGCAACGCCCCAGCGCTTCCCGACATGAAGCGCAGGCCATCAAATGATTCTGCAAAAATAACCTTTCGCGGCCAGAGGAGATCTCTTCATCCAGAAATCGCTGGGTCCAAGGCTTTCGCGCATCGTATGAAGGGCAAGAAGCACCCAACTGCGAAGCCCCTGCTGGATAGATCTTAAGTCCTGCGGCCGAAGCGAAGCGAAGGCGAGCATCCCAAGCTCTTTGCTCGACGACTGATGGCTCGACACCCAAAATTCGTCCCATGCGTGAATAGGACCATCGCGCCAAATGCAGAGCAACAAGCAGGAATCGTTCTTCCGGCATCAATCGATAAAACGATCGAGCCGCCCCCGTGTCAAGATGACTCAACGCAAGATTTGCTGCCGTGTCAGCAGCAATGCCCTTTCTCACAACGCGATCCAATAAAGCCTCGGCAGCCCGCTCTAGACGTCTCTCTTCGGTGAGATCCATAAAAGAAACAGCGCTGAGCGTCTCTGCTGTCGCAGCGTGTGACTCGAGAAAGTCCGGCCAAAGCGCATGTCCAATTTGAATCAAATTTCGAATCTGACTTGAATCCATCATTCCTGACTCTTCCTTGATCATCTTGACAGAGTCTTAAAACCACAGGAGATTCTTCTTATTGTGCTCCAGTCAGTCGACTCGAACTCAGTGTACCACGAGTACCGATCAGGAAAAGTGGAGGGGAAACAACTTGGAAAGAGTGGAATCAAGGAAGTCCTTGTGCATTTTCACGTTCTTGATTTTGATTTTTTCTCTCAAAGCGCAGGCAAATGAGTTTAAAGCGCCAGAACTTTGGCATCTCGAAAAACTGAGCCAACCCAGTCTGCACATGGAACCCGTGCGCGAGAACGCAAAAAGCCGAGATGGCTTAAAGCTCGCACTCAAACACTTTACCCGAGTGGGAGCTCAACCGGTTCTGCTCATCCACGGCCTAGCTCAGAACGACCGAGGCTGGGACGCCATCGTCAAGCAATATAGCTTTGCTCGATTTCTCCATGCCCAAGGATTTGATGTTTGGGTGGGTAATTTGCGCAGCGCCGGCACGCCCGGGTTTAAGAGCGAGACGCCCGACGGGCCTCACCATTGGACTGTCGATGATTATGCGATCAACGACATACCCGGCCTGATCGAAGCAGTGACAGAAAAGACAGAGCAGCTACCCTTTGTGATTGGTCACAGTATGGCCGCGTGGGCTCTCGAAGGGTACCTGGCCGGACTCGTCTACGACAGGAACGGCAGGATCCGTCGCCAACAGCCATTGGGACTCGCTCGCCAATCCAAGATCAAAGGCATGATCACGCTCGCGGGGGTCTACAACCTGAAGTGGGACAAAACGATCACGCAGGCCGCAAAAGATCCGATCTTGAGCGAGCTCGATTTTTACCGCTCCAATTACGAGCTCGAGCTGCTTGCTTCTATCAAAATGCTGTATCTGATTGTCCCGCATCTATACGCTCTGCCTTTAGACTGGGTGAGTAGAGTGCTCTACCTGCCGCTCGAGCAGATCCCCTGGATCGGCAAGCGATTGAGCCGCCTTTATCAAAATCTACAGGAGCAGGTGATCCAAACGCCGCTTTTGAGTACCCTCTACTATCCACCCAATTCTGATCCCGAGATGGTTCGCCTCCACGTTCGCGATGGCTTAGAGGACCTTGGGCCGCGCTTAGTCGAGCAATTAGCGAACGCCTTGAACAACCAGAAAACGGAGAGCTACTACCACATCGACCGCCCCGCAGACGCCTACGTTTACGGATCGGTGCGATCGCGGGTCGAAGTACCCATGCTTTTTGTAGGGGGCGGGCGTGACAGGCTAGCGAGCTCGAGGGAAGTTTACGAAGATGGCTACCTAGCGACTCAGACTAAAGACAAACAGTTTCTGCACGTCGAACACTACGGCCACCTCGACATCATGGCGGGAATCAACTCACCCAAAGAAGTCATGGCCCCTGTTGCGAAGTGGATGCACGAAAGAAAATAAAACACTAAGGGCGCGCCACCCAGACCTCATGGGTCTTTGCGACACGCCCTTAAAGACTACCCTCACTGAGAAGGTCTAGTTCTTTACAGAATGACTGGCAAGAGAGGAGTTACAACCGGAGTTACAACCGGAGTTACAACCGGAGTTACAACCGGAGTTACAACCGGAGCTACAACCGGAGTTACAACCGGAGCTACAACCGGAGCTACAACCGGAGCTACAACCGAAGTTGCTGGTAGTTCAGGAATACTCGGAGCCGCGAACGAAATCCAAGTCGATTCCTCTCCACCACAACCATCTTCCTCACACATTTTGTTGACCGTGCACTTGCGAACTGGATCGGTTACATAGTCTCGCTCGCCCGAAACCAAGATGCCTTCGATCAAGCCGGTAGTTGCATTGAAGACGGCGCTTCCCGAATTGCCGGCATAGGTATCCAGATAGGAGGTGAACGTCTTTGAGAAAGCTCGGGCATCGCGGATTTTCGCCCCGCCAGATACCTTGGTTGGAAGACCAGTGGGATGACCGATAACGAGAATGTCAGTTCCTACAACTGCCGGTGCGCCCCGGCTGATAGGAAGTGGCTTATGCCCGGTCACGTTACGATTCAAACGAACAACGGCGAAGTCAGCTTGACCGCCGCCATAGGAGCGAGCGACGATTTCTTTGCATTCATAAACTTCACCCTGAGGCAGCGTGAGCGCGGTGTCGGTCTCGTGGGAAAGTCGAAAACCAAAGGCGAACCGAGTGCTCTGGCATCTGGATTGATCATCCATGCAATGCCCTGCCGTGAGAATGAGATCGGGCCCAACGAGAGTGCCCGAACAAAAGGCAGCCGTAGGTTGATCGAAAAAAGGCTCTCCAGCGCAAAGATTCATGCGAGCGCCAAGAGGCTTGGCTCTGATCTTAAACAGCTGCGTGCGAGGATCCAAATCCAGCACCTTCTCTTCGAACAAGGCAACAGTTGAATCCGCCAACTCTTGCTCAAGAGAGCTCGTCAGTTGGTAAAAATCCAGCCGGTTATCTGGGCCATAAACAGGGGCGTCAAACGCCCAAACGCCTTGCGAGAAGACCAACCCTGTAAAAACAACTCCTGCCCACGCCTGAACTTTCTTGCTCATTCAATTCCCCCCGGAACTGGTTGTTTCGCCCTTGGTTAGACGGTGTTCCCCAACACCGACCTGGCACGCGTTTGGTAATAATCTTGATCCAATTAAAATCAAACAAAGCTGTAAATTTTACTCTACGAAAAGTGTATTTGAGGGGCGAATCCTATATGCCGCGTCATCATCAATGAAACAATCGAACAAGATTTGCGGCTCGAAGCCACCTACAAGGAGCTCAAATCGCTGAAATCCGACAGCGACGCCCTAAAGATCTGGCATCCAGTATTCGAACCGGAAACTCCCCCGATTCCTTCGCAGGCTGGTTCAGGACGCGTAGGCCCCTAACGGTTACTAGCTCCTGCTGCCGTCGGCGAACCGACTGAGGCGTCTGACACGGCAAACTTGCCCTTAATCTCATTTACATCTCGGATGAAATCCGGCCGCATCTTCAAAATCTCGTAAGTCCTTTGCGCGATTTCGACGCCTGCTTCCACATCGCTAGGAAAGTGCACGCCGAGAACCACTCGGTCTGTGCCTACTTCCTTCGCGCGCTTCATAATCGAATCGGCGCGATCTGGGAACAAATCCTTCAGAATCAAGCCTTGCAAATAAGCAATAGCAGCGTGCCCGCTTGGATAGCTGTATCCTTTGCCATTGCCGTGCAGAGCCCCTTCGCAAAGCTTCACGTTTTGCAGGCTGAGATGCGGACGCACTCTCTTTTCCCTTAGCTTCAGAGTCCAAACCGCCGAATCAACCTCAAGGCCCGCCCGCATCAGCAAGGAACTTACCGCCATCACTTCCGAGTCCCGGAGAACCTTAACAGAAGGTCCGAAAAAACCAGCCACATTCACAACGATCCCGGCCTTAGCTCGCTCGCAATCCTGTCGCGAACGACTTTTTTGGAGCTGCATGACCTTGTTTCGATCGTTGACATCCGTCGCAGAATCAACCGGCGGCGTCTTGAGGCCTTTGAGAATCGCCTCAAAATCCTTGCCCGCGTCGAGGTAGTTATCCGCAAACGACGGGAGGGCGCGAATTAGAAGCGAGAAAACGGTCATTTTTCGCAAGAGGTTCATACTTACAAAAAGTAACACGTCGTGATGAGACAAAGCAGGATTTTATCCACT
>JACCDG011573613.1_pt1 | contig 32987 bp, 30 predicted proteins | sample 7442471 | NCBI WGS metagenome assembly JACCDG01 (sample SAMN15323444, study PRJNA562643) | freshwater metagenome | isolation source: river surface water | place: USA:Blue River Watershed | collected 2017-08-17 | reverse complement strand
TTGTGAATGTCATAAAAAAGATGTATTATTTATCTTAATGACAATACATTCCATAAAAAGTCTACATTTTATACCCGCACATAAAACAAACTTTTTTGACTACATAATTAAGGAAGCTAAAACCAAGCCAGATGCTTTGGTTTTTGATTTGGAAGATAGTGTAAAACCCGAAGCGAAAGATATGGCAAGGGAAAATCTTGTTAAGATATTTGAAAATCATCGAGAAGTTTTACAAAATTACTTTGTGATTATTCGAGGCAATAATGAGGCAAGCGAATACTATAGTAGGGATATAAAAGTACTTAAGACACTAAAACCAAACGCTATACTTTTGGCTAAAGTCGAAGATAAAAAGGAAATCAAGCACGCTAGGAAGGTTTTTAAGGACATACCAATTATTGTTGCCATTGAAACAATTAGAGGTGTTGAGAATAGAGAGCAAATTATTGGATACCTACAGAAAGATGATGCTGTGGTTGTAGGGTATGAAGATTTGTCAGCAGAATTGATGATTGAGAGACCAAAAGAGCTGTCATCTGTAAACCCACTAACGTCACTACTTTTCGAGGTTTTTAATACAGCAAGAAAACATAAGATTAAGATTTTTGATGCTGTATGCCGTTACTACAAAGAAGAAGATTTGAAAATCTTGGAAAATGAGTGTGAGTATACTTCAACACTTCGATTTTCAGGTAAGTTTTCTATTCACCCAAATCAAATTGGTCTAATAAATTCGTATTTCGATAAAAAAAGAATAACTGATTTTGCTATTGATGTAGTTGGTAGGTTCAATGATGTAAAAGATGGTACTGCGGTAATCGTCAAAGATAATCAAATGATGGATACACCATCACTCAACCTTTATAAAAGATATGGAAAAGATGATTAAATCAGAAGGAAAAAATTTAATAACAACCTATAGTTGGTTCAATGACACGGCGGTAATTGAAGAGTTTTTATATTCTATTGACGAAATAGCTCTTAATTTACCAGAAGATATTGCCCTTCTTGGTCTTGGTTCGGGCGTTGGAAATCTTGATTACGCTGTTAAACAGCATCTTGAAGAAAAATACAACAAGGTGGTTCATATGACTATTACGGATAGGTATACTGCCGACACAGTTAAAAGAGAGGGTGTTAGGGTCCTTGATGTAGAAAATAAAAGTTTACCGTTTACCAATGAAAGTTTTGATTTAGTTATTGCAAGAAGTGTTACCCATTACGAAAAAACAAAAGAGGATGAAAGTTCTGTTCTCACTGAAATAAAAAGGGTTTTGAAACCGAATGGTATTTTTATAACCGAAGCACCATTCTTTACAAATAAGAACGATGTCGAGTTATTGAAAAAAATACATTCACTTGTTTCAAAGAATATGAATTTGAAGACATATGATGAATTAGTGTCGCTTCATAAAGAGATTTTCAGTAGCGTGCTTATTGCCACAAAACAACCATCAATTCCACTTAAGACAGAAAAAACAAACTTCAATAAAAGATATGGTATTTCAGAGGGAGATAGTATTGATACAGAGATTACTAAACTTATTTCCGCATACCGAACACAAGATATTGCTAGTGTATGGAGTAGAGACAATGATTTCGGTTGGACTGTTAACTTTGCAATCTTGATTAACCAGAAATAGAAGTTGGTGTATGAGTGAACATTGTGAACCTATATGAGTATTGAAATTATAAATACAATTATCAGTGTCGTAGGGATTGTGATAGGTACATTCGTTGCCTATCACGTTTATAGTCTTTCCAAACAACAGTCATTTAGAGAACGGTTTACTAGACGTGAGGCAATTCAAAAAATTGTTGATGAGCTTGTATATAAAGTAAGAAATGGAATAAGTAGCAAGGTAGAACTTATCAATATAAAGAAATACGATAGCCACTATCCAACAAGTAATACAGAAAATAGACACGGGTATACCTATCTAGGGGCAGAAATTAAAGGTTATCATTTTGCTGGCGTTGAGTTTTTCTGTGAAGTTATATCCGCATATCGTATAGGCGACACTTCTTTCAGTAAGAAACCTCAAGGTAATAACAACACATCATCAAATATCTTAATGGCAGGTGTGATACCTTTTGAGTGGATTGAGTCAATCGACCAAAGAGGAGATGACACATCATACCGACCGCAATTTTATACCTATTTCAATGGTAAAGGTAAGCCGCCCTATAAGTCTTTTAGGTACTATATAAAACACCCCGAACAAAAAAATTATTTTATAGAAGTGACATTAACAGAATAAAGGTTTACGAAACCATAAGCGAGCCAAGGTTCTGAATGGCGGAAACGATATAATCCCTCTGTTTAGTAAGTTCTGAAAGCCACGCAATGGGTTCACATAATTTAAAAACACCGGGCACGTTCCGGTGTTTTTAAATTACTCGTGATGCCTGGGAGGCAAATCGAACGGCCGGACTGAGCGAAGCGAAGGAGGCGGGCTCGCAAGCCGACCAGAGGGAGGACTTGTGAGGCGATTCCCTGTAGGGTCACATTTTTTGCAAAAATCCTCGGCTTGCCGGGGTTTTTTGTAAAAAGGGTCTTGGGAATCGAAAGACGGAGCAAGCGGAGGCGAGCGAGTCGGGGCTGCGGGCGAGCCGAGCACGGCGAGACCTGTGGCCGATTCCCTGTAAGATCATTAAGTCGAGCGTAGTTCGAACGCTAGAGAAGAGTCGGTATGATATTATTCTTGTGTAGTTGGCGACTCCGTTACTCTTACAGTGCCAGCTGATATAACCGCTTCAACTTCTCAGGTTATCTTTAGAATTAGTGCCCTATCGCAAAGTGAATTCTTTGCTTCACTATCTGGACCGAGCGGAAAGGTTCGAGCAACTGCTGGAGTATTCAACCTTCGATCATTTATGGATGAGGCAACCGTAATTTCAGCGTTTGACGAGCCTATCAGTATTACAATGTCATACCAGACTTCAGAAATAACTGGAATTGAAGAAACAAGTCTTCGTATATATCGCTATGACGGTTCTGTATGGTCGGTACTATCAAACTGTACAGTAAACACATCCGCAAATACCGTAACTTGCCAAACTACAGCATTCTCTGAATTTGCCCTTTTTGGTGATGCTCCGAGCGAACCTGAACCGGATCCAGAACCAGAGCCTGAACCGACAACACCAGCAAGTACTCGACGTTCAGGAGGTGGTAGAATCAACCGAAATCTTATACCTCAGTTTGCTTCAGCAACTGCAATTACTCAGCCTGCAACACCAAGCACACCGACCACACAAAATACTTACGTATTTAACGTAAGTCTCAGATTCGGTGCAACAAATGATGATGTTCGACAACTACAATCAACCCTCAACAAGCTTGGTTATACCGTAACAGCTACAGGACCTGGTTCAGTTGGCAATGAAACTCGTTATTTTGGCCGAGCAACCGAAGCAGCAGTACGTAAATATCAGCGTGAACATGGTCTACCAGCTACAGGATTCTTTGGACCACTCACACGACAGTCACTCAATGCAAAGACTCAGAATAGTGCTCGATAATTAGAGTACTTGTATTTGTGCCCTATGTAGACCATAATGGATACATGCACATTTTTACACGATTGTATCGACACATTACAAAGACAAAACTCCGTACTGGAGCGTATGTAATCATTGTATTAGGGTTAATATTTGGTGTATATACACTTTTTTCTCAAGATGAAACCACTCTCATACCCGTACTTGGTACTGTAGAGCGTGGACAAATTTCATCTGAAGTCTCTGGAACTGGTCAAATATTTGCTCAAAAGACAGCAACATTGACATCGAAGGTTGCAGGCGACGTTCGTAAAATCTACACAGTTAACGGTACCCGAGTTACTGAGGGACAAGTTCTATTTGAACTCGATGCAACCGATGCTGCCGAAGCCGTTCGTGATGCTCGTCTTAGTCTTGCAAGTGCTGAACTAAACTACTTAACAACTGAGCGTACTCAGCGTACAAGTCTTGAAAACAAAGAGCGGGCTTTTGCACAGGCTAATGCCGAATACGCATCTCAAATCTCAGTTGCCCCACTCGGTCGCATCGATTCAACAACAACTGTTACCCCACCTACCATTTCTGGAACGTATGAATATCCCGATGCTGGGGAATATATCCTCGAAAAATACAACTGTAGCGGTGGTTACTGTATAGCATATTCAGGGCTTGAAAAAGGAACTTTTGCAATTCAACTTGGCGTGGCTACTCCAGTAGGTACACGCGGTATATACGTAACCTACAGCTCAATTAATCAAGTTGGCACTAACTGGAAAATTACCCTGGCTTCACCCGCTGCTTCAAATTACTATGATGCACGAACAACTCGCGAAACTTCGCAAATCGAACTCGCTGATCAAAAAAAGGCATATGAGCAAGCCCTTGAAGCACAGCGTATAACTGTTGAAGAGCGCAAAAATGCCCTTAATGATGCACTACGAACACTGTCGTACTATACAATTCGAGCCCCTTTTACAGGAACAATTGGAAACATTGGTGTCGCCGAGTATAACCGTATTAGTTCTGGAGCAAGTCTTGCGACCTTGGTTGCCGAGGATAAATATGTCGAAATTACTCTTAATGAAGTAGACATTACCAAAGTCCAGCAAGGTCAAGAAGCGCGAATCACCCTTGATGCCCTACCAAACCTGCGTATTCGTGGCACAGTAGCTTCGGTTGACTCTGTTGGTGTTGTAACTCAAGGCGTTGTTGAGTATACCGTGCAAATCATCCTCAATAGCAACAAGCCAGAAGACCTTGCACAGATTCGTGCTGGCATGAGTGCCGAAGTGACAATAGTAACAGCACAGAAACAGGATGTGCTTATTGTTCCAGCAAGTGCTGTTAAAAGTCTTCGTGGTCGTTCATATGTAGAAGCCCCTCTCGCAGGATCAGCATCAACGACTCAGCAAATCTTTGTAGAAACCGGAATTACCGATGATATTTCTACCGAAATTACATCAGGCCTCACTGAAGGACAAGAAATTATTATTCGTACAACAAGTCAAGGTTCTTCAAATACCGCTGCTCCAAGTATTTTTAGTGCAGCCGGTGTTCGCGCCCCATCTGGTGGCTCTGGTGCACAGCGTGCAACAGCTCGCTAAACAACCTTATGATTGAAGTCTCAAACATAACTAAAACCTACACAAGTGGTGGTGAACCCTTTAAGGCTCTTAAAGGAGTGTCATTTACCATTAATGATGGTGAATTTGTGGCAATTATGGGGCCTTCGGGATCCGGTAAATCTACTTTAATGCATATTCTTGGAGCCCTTGATACACCAACAACAGGCACTTATAAGCTTGATGGTAAAAAAGTTTCAGATATGAGCGATGATGAACTTGCATCAATTAGACGCGATAAAATTGGTTTTGTATTCCAAGCCTTTAATCTTTTACCACGCACAACAGCACTAAGAAATGTAGTATTACCCCTTGTATATAGTGGTGTCCCTCATGAAATTCGCGAGGATAGAGCTCGTACAGCATTATTAGCTGCCGGCCTTACCGAAGAACATTTTGATCATAAATCAAATCAGCTTTCTGGAGGTCAAATTCAGCGCGTAGCTATTGCTCGAGCGCTCGTTAATAATCCTTCACTTATTCTTGCTGATGAACCGACAGGAAACCTTGATTCGCGCACGGGCGAAATTGTGCTCGGCACTTTTAATAAGCTTAACAAAGATTTTGGCTGCACAATTATCCTTATTACACACGAGCAAGATGTTGCTGAGCATGCAGAGCGCATCATTACCATTAAAGACGGTACGATCGTGACTGACTCAAAATCACACACGCGACGAACCCATACACACTAATCATATGCGACACTACGATCTTCTTGAGGAAACATATACTGCCCTTTCGGCAAATAAAGTACGCTCTGGTTTAACTATTCTTGGTATTGTTATTGGAATTGGCTCGGTAATTGCCATGGTCTCAATTGGCCAAGGAGCGCAAAAGAGTATTTCTGATAGTATTCAGTCTGCTGGCTCAAACCTTATTCTTGTATACCCTGGTTCACAGCGTGGTCCGGGTTCTCAAGTAAGCAGTGGACAAGGTTCAGCTCGAACCCTCAAAGCAAATGATGCTCGTGCTCTAGAAAAAATTGCCGGGGTTAAAGCAGTATCACCCGAATTAACTCAGCGTTATCAAATTGTTGCGGCAGGTGCCAATACTAATTCAAGTGTTGTCGGCATAGAGCCAGCATATGCAGATGTTCGAAAAGTTACTATACGAGAAGGCTCATTTATTACCAACTCGCATATTTCCTCACGAGCACGTGTTGCTGTTATTGGCCCAACAACAGCAACAACACTTTTTGGTGAAGAAAGCCCCCTTGGAAAAACCCTCCGCATAAAAAACAATAACTTTAAAATTATTGGGGTTACCAATGCAAAAGGTGGCACAGGTTTTACCAATCAAGACGATATGGTTTTTGTTCCCCTTACGAGTGCACAGCAATTTCTTGTCGGTGACGATTATATATCAAGTATGAGTATTGAATCAGAAAGCTCAGAAATTATGACCGAGCTTCAGGCTTCAATTACCAACGTAATGCTCGAGCAGCATAAAATTAGCGATCCGAGCCAGCCCGACTTTACCGTCCTTAATCAAGCAGATATTTTGGCTACAGCATCGAGTATTACTCAAACCTTTACCCTACTTTTGGCTGCCATTGCTGGCATTTCGCTTCTTGTTGGTGGAATCGGTATTATGAATATGATGCTCACCACCGTTACCGAGCGCACCAAAGAAATTGGTTTACGCAAAGCAATTGGTGCTACTGAAAAGAATATACAGCGCCAATTTCTGGCAGAAGCTATCGTGCTCACATCACTCGGTGGAATTACTGGTATTATTCTTGGTGCCGGCGCTTCATACTCTTTGACATACTTCGGTATTCTTTCAACAAGTGTATCGATCCAATCAATTCTTCTTGCTACGGGGGTTTCAGCAGCCATTGGAATTATCTTTGGCTATTACCCGGCCCGCCGAGCTTCTCGCCTTAATCCCATAGAAGCATTGAGGTACGAATAAGAGTTGATTTTTAGCCTTCACCTGTTAGGATATAATATATGAATACGCTCAAAAATGAATTCGCGAGTTTTGTAGATTTTATCCGCACACAAGGAGTTATTGGCCTAGCTGTCGGTTTTATTGTAGGTAAAGCAGTTTCAGACGTTGTAGCATCTATTGTTAACGATATTATTAACCCTTTTATCGGCATCTTTTTACGAGGAATTGGCGACTTGCAAAACCTTAACTTTGTTATTCTTGGCTCAACATTTTCATACGGCAAGTTCTTGAGTATTTTCCTTAACTTCCTCATTGTTGCGGCAGTCGTATATTTTGGAGTTAAAAAACTCAAACTTGATACTCTTGTTGATAAACCAAAAAGCTAATGCGAGTACTCGGCATAGAAACAAGTTGCGATGAAACAGCAATTGCTCTCATCGATATAGAGAAACGCGGTTCTGAAATCGTCTATACCGTTCTTGGTAGTTATATTCATTCGCAAATTGATATTCATAAAGACTATGGTGGCGTTTTTCCCGCTCTTGCTAAGCGCGAACATGCACGAAACTTAGTGCCCCTTACCAAAAAAGCCTTCAAAGAAGCCGGTATCAGCATGATTCCTACCGACAAGACCGATATCGAAATCGTAACTGCAATAGAATCAACTGTTTCAGAAAAAGAAGCTGATCTTATTCGCTCACTTCTTCATTCAGATTTGCGCTTTAACATTCCAGCAATTGACCTTATCGCTGTTACCAAAGGCCCTGGACTTGAGCCTGCTCTATGGGTCGGTGTTAATTTTGCCCAAGCACTTTCTAAGCTCTGGAATATACCTGTAACGCCCGTAAATCATATGGAAGGCCATGTTATGGGTTCTATCATTCATTCTATAGAGCCTAACAAGCAGCACGTAGCAACTCCTGTTGAATTCCCCGCTCTTTCACTTCTTGTAAGTGGTGGTCATACCGAAATTGTTCTTATTGAAGACTGGGGAGCATATACTGTCATTGGCAGCACTCGTGACGATGCTCTGGGTGAAGCCTTTGATAAAGTCGCTCGTATGCTTGGCTTAGGGTATCCTGGCGGCCCCGAAGTATCCCGCCGCGCAGCAGAAGCACGCTTGAATCCGCACAAAAGCGAAGCAATTACACTGCCACGGCCCATGATTCATACACAGGATTTTGATTTTTCTTTCTCCGGAATTAAAACCGCTGTACTCTATCTTTTACGCGACAGCTTTAATGTACAAAATCGCGACGAAGCCCAGGAAAGACTTTCTGATGAAATACGCAATGAAATTTGCCGTGAATTTGAAGATGCAGTAACCGAAGTAGTTATCGCTAAGCTCACCAAAGCAGTACAAGCATACTCTCCGACTGCGCTACTTATTGGTGGCGGAGTGAGCGCTAATACCTATTTGCGACAAAAGTTAACCGACCTGGGCAAAGAACTTGGTATTCCTGTTCATATTCCCCACCACCATGTTACGGGCGATAATGCTTTAATGATTGCTGTTGCTGGATATATGTCTTCACAGACATATACACAAGAGATTGTTAAGAATACAGCTAAAACAAGCATGAAAGCCGAGGGAACTCTGTCGTTATAATTGCTTTCAAAAGCTATCTATTTTACCTCGTGCAGTTCATACAGCAAAAAACCGGCTGAGCCGGTTTTTTGCTTGTGTCTTTCTTTCTATCGAATCTTTATTTCTCAAGATAGAATTTCAGAGTTTCTGTTTTTATCGGAATACTGACACGATAGCTGCCCAAGTCTTCTTAAAGAAACCGCCTACCTTTTGAGCAAATGAAGTTTCTGCAGAAGCAGCAACGAGTGGAGATGTATTCTTCTTACTCAAATCAAGTTCGAGTGTACCGTCAACGTCTGTTGCACCTCGTGAAGGAGCTGTAACTGATGAGTTAACTGGTGAAGATACTGATCCTGGAACGGTAACCGCAATTTCTGAACCAAATTCTACACGGTTATCATTCTGACCAACTACACGAAGGTATACAACTGAACCAGCCTGAGCAGGAACATTGGCACTATGAGTGTCTGTTGATGCTGAAAGACCTGTAGAAGCGGCATAACCGTAATTAGTTGCAGAAGTTACTGGTGTAAGAACAGACGTTGAACCATATACTACACGGCCAGCTGTCTTTGGAGTTGATTCCCAAGAAACCTTAACACCTGTAGCTGTTCGTTCAATCTTAACGTTAGTAAGAGCGATTCGAGCTGAACCACCTCGGCCACCACGTGATCGTGATGAACCGTTTGATGAGCCATTGTTTGAACCTGAACTATTTTCAGCAGATGTAGCCGATCCGCCTGTTGAAGGAGTGGCAGAAGTTGCTGAGCCACCTGTAGATGGAGCTGCTGATGTTGCTGAACCTCCAGTTGAAGGTGCAGCTGATGTCGCTGAGCCACCTGTAGATGGAGCTGCTGATGTTGCTGAACCTCCAGTTGAAGGTGCATCACTTACTGCTGCTGATGTCGCAGATCCACTTCGACTAGGAGCTTCTGTTGAAGCTGAACTAGCTGAAGAACCTGTTGATGGAGCTGAACCAGCAGAAGATGCTGAGTCGCCAGTCGCTGGGGCATCTGCATGAGCAAAGGCCGGAACGAAAGCAATGAGAGCAAAGAGTCCTGCTGAAATAGCCTTAAAGATAATGTTTTTCATATATATTAGTAGTTTTTTGCGGTTACTATCTCTAGTAACATACGTCTATTATATAACAGTATATACAAATTTGTCAAGCCTTATTCTGTAGCGTGGCTCAGTACAAGGGCGTATGGTTTTGAAGCAAAATTCTTGGATAAATTGGGTGAATTTTTGATGTTTTATGAAAATTCAGAAAAAAAGAAAAGACTTGCATCACTAGGGCGAACCCTAAGTGACACAAGTCTCTTTTGAGCGAGTAGGCACTGAGCCTACTCGATGTAGACAGCACGGGCAAAGCCCATGCCGCTGGCCGAGGTTGCACCCCAACCGTTGAGCTGGATGGTTTCCCCGGCTTCGATAGTCCCTTCCACGTTGTGCCAGGTAGTACCAGTGTGACTGGCACTGACCTGCACACGATACAGAGCCCCCACCTTGGCCCCATGAATGGTCGCCTTCCCGTTCCGATCCACCATGAGGTGAACCGGGGGGAGCGGCGGCGGCACGAGGTAATTGGTAGCAACGCCGGAGGCAACGCCTCCCACCGTCGCAGTGACCTTCAGGGAGTAGTTTCCGTTACCGTTGACCCAGGTTTCAATTTCCTTCAACCCGGCAACAGTACCGCCGCCATTGAACCGAATCGTTCTCACGAGGAGGAGGACTCGGTTGGCCTTGGTGGTACCCGCGGAACCAGAAGCGATCCGAGTACCATCTGCCTTGATGCCGACAGCACGCGGACCATATCCGCCCTTGGTTGCCATGTCCACCGTATCCCTAAGGATGTCACCATCCGTCAAGGAAGTGGCGGACACCACAACCTGGCTCATGGAAACATCTTCCAACGAGCCTTCGGATTGGACGTCGATCAGGTGCCAGAGCAACTGACCTCGTTCCTGGTGGAACGGCGCCGGGGGGTTCAGCTGCCCCCGCCACTGTGCGGGGCCCGTTGATTCGGCGAGGTTGAACCACTCCAACTTCTGAGGTGCCGTGACTGCATAGTTGCCAGGATTCGTCACCGACCCAGTCATGAAACGGCGCCCGGTAAGGGCGTCATTCACAACCTTCTCGGCAGCGATGTTCCAGTTGGGACTGGTTTCGCTGGGGAGGAGGACGGGGGTCACAGTCACGGTGGCATTCGCCACCGCAGCCGGCGCCGCAGAGCGCCGATTGACCCCTTCTTGGCCGGAATAGTCAGCAGCGGACGTGAACGAACCACCAACGGTGGGAACTCCCGCTCGCACAGCGACCATCGCCAACAAACCCAACAGAACCAACAAGTTTTTGATCTTCATCTGTCAACTTTCCCCCACCCAACGGTGGGTATTGGCAGCTTCATTAAATTCATATTTAGACGCCACTCACCACACGGTGAATACGCTATTCACGAAATTAAATGATGCTACAACTGCATAAAACCCTATCACAGTTTAAGAATTTGTCAACTGCTCGTACTGAACCTTACCAAACATCGGGCGAATCGATAATCCTTATTGCGAACCAACTATTTGACATATCAACATAATATTGTATTATATATACAGCTTGAAGGTTGTGCAGGATAGCACTTCCTTATTGTTGCAGCAGTAAAATGAACGTGTGTTGCTGTAACAATTCAACGTCGTTTGCAAGTACTGCGAGGCCTCACAGCCTCGCGGTTTTATTTATATGCACATGGATGCCACGCACAGCAGCCGACACGTAAAAGACATCCACATACCAACACCGAACCAAACCGTGGCAATGATATACTGTATTCATGGAACTCACGCACATTGTCTATGGCCTACTTTCAGGAATACTCCCCGCTGTACTCTGGCTATGGTTTTGGCTCCATGAAGACAATTTGCATCCTGAACCTCGTGGGACAATCGTAAAAGCCTTTATTGGCGGAATGCTCGCTGTAATACTCGTTATTCCTTTCCAGCAATATATAGAGAACAACATTCTTGACCAATCAATTAAATATATTTTTTGGGCTGGGGCAGAAGAGCTCATAAAATTTGGAGTTGCTTTCGTAATTGCTTTCCATGATGACATTCTTGATGAGCCTGTTGATGCCGTAATCTACCTCATAACCGTTGCTTTAGGTTTTGCAGCTCTCGAAAATTCTTTTTTTGTCATGACTCCCCTTTCAGAAGGAAATATTGGAGCAACGATAGCTACAGGAAACCTTCGCTTTATTGGAGCAAGCCTTGTTCATGTCGTTTCTTCGGCAGCTATTGGCATACTTATTGCTTTTTCTTTCTTCAAAGGTCATTTTGCGCGCTTTGGCGCTGGTTTTATTGGACTTATCCTCGCTACCGCATTGCACAGTGCGTATAACTTATTTATAATAGGATCATCAGTACACAATACTCTGAGGACTTTCGGCTTTGTGTGGCTTGCAGTAATTGTAGTTATGTTTTTATTCGAGCGGGTAAAAAGAATTCAAGGGCCTGCACGAGCATAGTTACGAGCGTATTGCATAAATTTATCACCTAAAATCAACCGTATTGTATGGCAAAAGATACACGATCATTTTTCGAAAGAATAACCGGCTCAGTCAGAATCCACGATGATCATGACGATATTCCTGAACCTCGCGTTAAAATAAGCTCACACTCAACTAAGAAAATTTCTGTTTCTGACGAAGATATTCTTGATACAGAAGAAGCTTCTACCCTTGATCGCTGGAGCGAACAGGAAGAAGAAAAAGAAGGTCAGCTCACGGTTGATGTTTTCCAGAACTCAGAATCATTGATAATTAAAACAATGGTAGCAGGTGTTCGACCTGAAGACCTCGACATTACAATTACTCGCGACCTTGTAACCATTAAAGGCAAGCGTGAAGAAGAGCGCGGTATTCGCCCTGAAGACTACTTTATTCAAGAGCTTTACTGGGGAGCATTCTCTCGAACCATTACCCTTCCTGCCGAGGTTGAAGTAGAAGAAGCCGAAGCAATGGAACGCCACGGCCTCCTCATTATCAAGCTTCCAAAGATTGATAAAGGCCGCCAAACAAAGCTTAGGGTAAAGACTGTGTCTTAAGTAATAACTCACTCTACAAACAATTTAAATGGCCCCTAGGGCTATTTATTTTGACCGCTGACCTTTTTTTCATTGCTACCTTATGAATATAGAAAACAAGACCCTTATCTGAAGAGTCTTGTTCTAAAAACTGTTTCTTACTTTAAATTACCATCCAACAGCCATCCAATAGAGCTCAAAAGGTCCTGCGTCAGGGTTCTCATACTGTGCATAGTATTCAAATTGACTTTTACTTATAACTCTACCACCCCACTGGGACTGTTTATCACCCGCACCATTTCCCTTTCTTCCAGCGGTAACAGTTACCGAGAATGCTGCATTTGGGAATACCTTTGGGAAATTCTGCACCTTCGGAAGATTATTATAAGTACTATTGGTACTAATTACACCCCATTGCAGGATTAATCCACTTGAAAATACCTGATATCCATTTGTAGTTAAAGAAGCCTCGCCCGAAACAACTGTATTTACTGGTCCACCTCCTTTCTGAATAACATTAATCTTATATGTACCATTTGGGATGATACATGATGCACTGCCGTATGAGTTCCAGAATTGAACTTTAACAGTATTTGGGGCAGAAACTGTTGCTGTAGTAGCTCCGCAGACCTGAGTCATTTGGTCATAACTATAACCTGCAGGATATGCAACACTCGCAAGATCACCAACCCTTGCTCCGGTAACAGAAACTGTAAATGGAGTAACATTTGTTCCAGTTGATCCTATTGAAGTTAAATTGGGAATAACAAGGTCGGCAACGAGTATAGTAGCCCCTTCTGAGTTATCACTCCAAGCCGCAGTACCAAAGTCATCAGTAGACTTAAGCACCATTCCGGTCTTTGGGCTACCCCCGGTAACTTGAAGTGTTCCCGAAACAACACCCCCTGACCACAGGTTTCCAAAAAGGCGCATACCTGTTCGATCGACAGAAAGTTGATCTCGAAGATCTTGATAATTCCACAAACGCAGCCAAGAGTTAGTCGAAGCGTTGTCACGAGCTGCGTACCAAGCCCAACTATCTGTAGGTGTCTCACGGTCAAATATTCTAAATGCACCTGTAGTACCCCTAACACCTAGTGTCCCTTGTTTTTCTTGTGCTGCAGAACCAACATGAAGCGGAGCAGAAACGTTATTGCCCGGCGGAGTAGCTGTTGGATTTGACCAACTACCACCAGTCTGTGCATGTGCAACACTCACAACTACGAATACCGCTACGAGAATTGCTATTTTAAAGGTTATTTTTTTCATTGTTATTTAAGTGAGTTAATAATGTTGATATTCTCTACAGGATTCGCAATTGCTGGTGGTGATGCCGTGCCCGCTGTCTGACTCTTGGTTTTGGGCGGTGCCGGTACTTTAAGCGAATCAACAACATTACTATTTTGCTGCGGACTTAAACCAGTTTCGACCCTGAGCGATGCTGCAATCATCTTATTCTGAGCTGCAGGACTCACGGTTGTATAGGTTTTTTCAGAAAAGTACACATAAAGGATTCCGGCGCATGAAAGAGCAATGAGGACTCCTCCTAAGATGAGCACTCCTCGTACTATTCCTGGTTGTTGTGCTGTATCCATAAAGTGTTGAATAAAATTATTGTCCTTATGCACCACTGACTTGCTTTTCTTTGCTCGAACTCGTACTCTGCGTTTCTTTGCTACCCCTGGCGAACCGTTTGCTTGTTCGAGACTCTCAGTTTCAACCTTTTTTCTAGGCATGGGCGGCATTCAAAGTTACAGCCGTGTCAGAAAAATATGAGATAGTAAAAAGCTTTAAGATGGCATTCTCAGTCTCGGGGAATAATTGCGCAAATGCAACTACAGCAACAAATATGATTAAAAGGAGCATGACAATAAGATGCCCTTGAGTCACTGGTTTTTTTGATTTTACCGGTGACTGCTGAGCCTTTATTGCATCTCCCTGTTTCAAATCATTGTTGTAGGGCATATATACGATTATTATACCCCAGTATCATGTAACAAGAGCATATATATGTGGATAGTAAATAATAAAACCGACCATTAAAGATCGGCTTATTATTAACTCATTTACTCTCACCCTACTGTGTGCCGAGGACCAGGTTCGAACTGGTGACCCTTCCCTCTTCAGGGGAATGCTCTACCAACTGAGCTACCTCGGCATTTAAATTTCAAATTCCCCTTGTACCTACCAAAACAGCTACCTCGACACTCAACGGCATACCTAAAAACTACTTAAGCAATTCGCTGAGATCACTGATATTCTGCAGACCGCCCGAAGCGCTACCTGCAAGATTAGTCATGATTTTAATATATGGCTCGATGACAAAATATGCTCCGAAAGTTGCACCGATAATGAAAAGCCAATAAAAAGCCGTAGTAGCTCGACTCCAGAGCGAAGCTCGATAGAGACTTTTGAGCATTTTGGAATTTTCCTCAGCTAATCTATAGGTTCTTTCAAGAAGTGACTTTTCTTCTGGAGTCATGGCACGAGTATAACAAAAAACATGCCGATATGCAAAAAATCGACCCCCGATCTACCGAAGTAGGCCGAGGGTCAAAAGGTCCGAGGTATAATGATTCGGACTTTCGCAAAAACCAAGTCAGCAGTCTCGTTGGGGCTTGCAAAAAAAGTACAGCTGGAAACGAGTCAACTTGAGCGGGAGCTCAATCCCGCCATAGGCATAAATACGCCAGCCTGCTTCGCTACCGAAGTGGTGCCCTGCTATGCGGACTAACCGAAGCACCCCATCCTTATCCCTAACAAAGAAAGAGTTGGAGTTGTCGTTGGTGAGCAATGTACCATTTTCACATTTTCCTTGCATCTTCATGAGAAGATACACGACTGCCAGAGGGGTTTCAGCCTGCCCTTCTCCGCCCCATTCATTGGCAATGGTAATAGGGGGTATGTAATCTTCTCCCCACAATTCTGTGCAATGCAAGGTTCGCGGAGGTATCGGTTCTTCAACCACACCATCACCACCAAGAAACCAGTTCGCAAAGTCTGTATTAATTCTCCAGATCTTTACGGGCGCCTCGGGACCGACGCCAATCACGAACTTTTCCTTGGCAACAAACCGATCAGTGGTTGCCGGAAGGTCATGAGTCCAAGCGAGCCTTAGCAGTTTATTCCTATCCATGTATCCTTTCTAGTACTGAGTAAAAATCAGTACTTTTGTTGAGTCTGGAAACAAAGTAACACACAAACTACACAACCACAAGAGGAATGTAAAAAACATTTTTTTAAAGAAAAGCATACTAAAACTGTGAGGAACTCTCGGAGGCACGTAGGTGCCGAGAGCGAAGTACTGTTCTCTCTTAAGAAGTAAAGCCTTAGATTTGTGGTGGCTTTCGGAGGACACGAAGATGTCCGAGAACAAGCAGACAGCAGTGATCGAGGAATGTAAAAAACATTTTTCTTTAAAGAAAAGCATACTAAAACTGTGAGGAACTCTCGGAGGCACGTAGGTGCCGAGAGCGAAGTACTGTTCTCAGTAGAGAACAAGTACGTGCCTCACAGTTTTAGTATGCTTTAACTTTAATTAATGTTTTTTACTTCCTGACCCACTTGCATCCACCTCATAACTCGTATTCTGAGCCTCAAAGAAGTTCACAAGCTCAAGAACATCAGTAGCTGTACTCATCCACTTAGCTGGGTTTGAAACATTAAAGTGTTTTTCAAGACCGAGCTCTTCAAGACGGCGATCAGCAACATATTGTACATACTGATTTACGTAGTCGGCATTAAGACCAAGAATACCATTTGGGAATAGATCCTTATTGTATTCAACTTCAAGACTTACACCTTCTACAATGATGCTTCGAATTTCATTGGCAAATTCTTCGGTCAAAAGCTCAGCATTTTCTTCAAGAACATTGTGCACAAGGTTGATTCCAAACTTAAGGTGCAAACTTTCATCGCGAATTACCCAGTTAATGAGAGAACCGAAGTTTCGGAGCTGGTTTCGCTGGCGGAATGACAATGCAACCATGAATCCAGAGTAGAACCAGATTCCTTCCATAACAATGTTTGTAGCTACAAGGTTTCGGATAAAATCTTTTTTGCCTTCTACTGTTGAAATATCAAGCTTATCCTCGGTCATTCGCTTAAGGTATCTAAAGATATAATCTTCTTTAGCCTGCATTGAAGGAACCTGAAGATGAATACCGAAGATTTTCTCGCGATCAAGCGGGAATGTTTGAAGAACATACTCAAATGCTACGCAGTGGTTTGCCTCTTCCCACATCTGCTTTGCAAGGTAAAGGTGACACTCTGGTGACTTAAGGTATGGGTAAATTCCAAGAGCAATAGAGCGGTTAACAATGAGCTCTGCTGGGTTAAAGAAAGCCATAAGGAAACTTACTGCATGTCGCTCGTCGTCGGTCATTTTTTCCCAATCTTCGAGGTCTTCTTTAAGAGCAATTTCATGAGGAAACCATGTATTTCGAACTGCTTGATTGTACAAATCATAGGCCCAAGGATAACGGAGAGGATGAAGATTCACATCCTCTGGTGATGCTTTTCCAATAAGTGACATAAATTTTTAATTAATGAATAGTATATTACTGACAACTATCGCATTGTGCAAGTTCTGCTGGATCTGTAGGGCAAGTTTTTGCGCCAACCACCATAACTCCAGGCTTAATACTCATCTTAGGAGCTTGAGCTGCGGGTGTATGAGCCTTTGGAACCGTTGCCGACATTTGTGCTGACATTTGCTGAACTGGCTGAGCTTGAGTTGTCTGAGTTGATTGAACTGGCTGAACAGGCTTTACTGGTGTCGCTACTGAACCAAAACCACCTCGTACAGTTTGCGTTCGTTGTGCAAGTGCTGAAATTGATGAAAAACCTCGTTTTTCTTGTGGAGCAAGCGTTGCAGTAATTGTTGGTTTTACCATTGTTGCCGAAGCTGTTGCTGTTGCCGACGAAGACTCTGCCACTGGAGCAGTTGTCATTGAAGACAAGTCTGACATTCTCATAGCTTCAAAAACGGGAGTTGCAATTGGAGCAGCTTCGATAGGTGTAACATCAGGAGCAACTGCAGAAGCTGGAATAACTACAGGGGCTTCTTGCTCAGCTGCTTTTCGAATAGCACCGAAACCTACCTTACCAAGCTTAGCAGCCTTATTAACTGCAACGGTACTCTGCTCTGCTGTGTGGCGAGGCTTCATATGAAGGTAATAGGTTGTTTTAAGACCCTTTTCCCAAGCTGACATATAGATGCGCATAACTTCATCGATATCACGTGTATCAAGATACATGTTTCGAGAAATTCCTTGATCAATCCACTTTTGAGCTCGTGCTGCTACTTCGATAAAGGCATATGGTGATGTTGTGAACGAAGTCTTGTAGATATTTCGAATATGCTCAGGAATTTCGGTAACACCTGAAATGTCTCCTTGAAGTTCAACGATTCTGTCTTTTACTTTTTCCCAAAGACCAAGATTCATCAAATCTTTTACAAGATTGTGGTTAATATCAAGATACTTACCTGAAATCTTATTTCTTGAGAATACTTGAGCAAAACGAGGATCCATTCCTGGAGTTGTAGCTGCAACAAGACCGATATTTGCATTAGGAGCTGTTGCCATAAGGGTTGCATTGCGCATTCCCTGTGCTACTCGAGCACGAAGCGCATCCCAATCAAGACCTCGGTGTTTGCGTATTGTTGAAACGGTTAGAGGAATTCCTCGATCCGCACTCAAACGAGCAAGTGTGTCCATAGGAACATGTCCTTTTGACCACTCTGATCCTGGGAAATGTTTGTAACTACCTCGTTCTTGAGCTAGGTTTGCACTTTCATCAATTGCGATATAACTTACGAATTCGAATACTCGATCGGTAAAGTCATAAGCAGCTTCACTGTCGTATGCTAGGCCAACCTTTTCAAAGGCATCAGCCAAGCCCATAACTCCCAAACCAATTGCTCGGTTTTCTGAATCTGAGCGAGCAGCTTCGGGTACTGGCAAGACGTTAATGTCGATAAGGTTATCGAGCTGGCGAATTGCTAAGCGCACTGATTCTTCAAGTCGTCCCCACTGTACTTCTTTATTACTTACATGTGCTGCCAAGTTAAGAGATGCCAGGTTACATACAGCAATATTGTCTTTATCTTGTGGTAGGCAGATTTCTGTACACAAGTTCGACATATGAATTGTACCGGTATTGTTATTGAGTGCTCGTACGTTAATAGCATCTTTCCATGTAAGCCATGGGTGTGATGTTGTTTGAAGTGCTACAAGCATATTGCGAAATAATTCTGTAGCAGGCATTTTCTTAAATACGCGCAACTGACGATTTTCTGCCATTTCAATATACTGGGCATAGCGAGCACTGAATTCTGCACCGTAAAGCTCACAAAGATCTGGTGTTTCTACGGGGTCAAACAAATACCAATCTTCATTGTTCTTTACACGTTTCATGAATTCATCAGAAATATATGCAGCTGTATTTGCTGTTCGCATGCGCATATAGTCATCACCGGCATTGTGCTTCCAATCAATAAATTCAGGAAAATCAATGTGCCAGTTTTCCATGTAGAAGCAGAGGGCTCCTTTCTTTTTTCCACCACGCTGAATAGCGCGAATTGCCGTGTCGATAATCTTGGCAAATGGTGTTGGACCAGTTGAAACTCCATTGTTTGATTTAAGTGGAGAACCTGCAGCACGAAGCTTTGTAACCGAAGCACCAATTCCTCCTGAACCCTTAGACAAGAGCATGACATCAGACACTGATTTAGCAATGTGATTCATGTCGTCTTGAATTTCGAGCAAGAAGCAGTTTGATAGTGCTGGATGATTTGTACCAGCTCCAAGGTTGGTTGAACCTCCTGCTATATACTCAAAACGAGACATTTTTTCATAGAAGCGCTTTGCCCAAAGAGTTGGGTTTTGTTCATTATACGAAAGGCCCATAGCCACTCGCATAAAGAAAAACTGAGGAGTTTCGAGAGGAGTTTGATTAATATCCTTAATTGCATAGCGATTAAGGAGTGATGAAAGACCAGCATACTGAAAAAGTTCGTCTCTTTCAATACGCATTGCTGAAGCAAGCTCATGTAAATTGAACTTTTCGAGCATGCGTTTATCAAGCTTTCCAAGCTCTACGCCCTTTGAAATATACTCAATGAATCCTTGTTCGTGCTTAGCTTTAAGCTCTTCTGGATCATCTTTATTGAATTCACCGAGTACATTACGATATATTGTTTTAAGCAAAAGGCGTGTTGCCACCTTATCGTATGCAATATCTTCTTTTACGTTCTGTAGTGCAGCACTAATTGTTGCCTGATCAATTTCATCGGTGGTAATACCATCGTAGAGTGTAAGGCGAGTTTCTGTAGCAATCTGAGTAACCATTGAAATAGGATCCATAAGACCACGACAAGCACGCTCAATCGATTTATTAATTCGATCTGCTCGATGTGGCTCACGATCACCATTTTTCTTGGTGACAAAAATCTCCATGGGGGTCATAGATTGTGTGTATTACGGGGTATTCCCTATAGTAAATAGCTTGTAACGGTATGTACTGCGCGTAAAAGTTTCGAAATATGGGTACGCAGTATGCGAAGTATGTATTGAAATAATTCTCAAGGCACAAAGCAACGCCGTGAGTATTTCAAATTGTTGTGCTTTGTTATTATATTCCCCGCCGTCTCAAAAAGTTCTGTGGATAAACAGATTTTTTTGTATTAGAACACAGACTTTTATGAACAAAAATTGCGTGTCGAAATTACTCCTTTTTCTGCAACGTTTTCTGCACAAAAAATATTGAAACTAAGCGAGATGTTTCAAGTAAGCTCCCACGTAATACGCAATTGCTGATGCTGCCCCGCCCACGATAAGTGTCTGAAGTGCTGCATAGAGCTTATTGCGCCCTGTTACGTAACCTTTAATAAGGCCGATGATGATAAATGTGATTGCTGTACCTACAATAGCTACTGCAAAGGTATTGTGTTTAAGGAAACTAATATATGGTGCTAATACATAAAAAGCGAGCGGTACAAAGCCAACGAGATTAAAAGCGATGAATGTAGTAATTGCAGTTGGTAATGGTAGTTTATGTGCATTTGAATGATCTTCATTACCATAGATTTCGGATGACCGAGCTAAATAACTCGAAGCTGCCATAGAAAATCCATCAGCAAAAAGGTTGGCAAAGCCAAGAATGAGGATAATGGTTGTATTGAGTTCTGCTCCTACAGCACTTGCTATGATTGCAAAGGTGGTTACAATGCCATCAATTCCTCCGTATACAAATTCGGGTAGATATGTTCGAAAATTTTTCATGGGAATATTGTAGCATGTTATCTGTAGAGCTCTGAATGGGTTCCTAGGGTTAAAAATACGACCGCTGGACCGTTGTCATAGTAAATCGCCCTATAATCACCAGTAATGTTAATGCTTCTACAACTTGGAAATGCCTTATTTACTGAATGGTTATTGAGAATAGGGCTAGTTTTATCTTTTTCAAAAATTGTAAGCCTCAAGTAAAACTGTTCCTGTATTTTTACAGGTACTTTTCTGAATCTTTTAAGAAATTGCTTATGGAAGACAATTTCCATAAAAGCTATTTTTTTAGATACTCTATCGCGCTTTTTGCATTGTTGAAGCTAGGAGAAATGTTTTTGTGAGCTTTTATGTCATTCAATGCTTTTAGAATATCTTTTTGTGTAGCATTGTTAAAAGCATTGTCAGGTGTCAGACTCACAGAGAGTTTTCCATCGACATAGGCTTGAGTTGCAAGCTTAAGAATTGAGCCGAAAGCCAAGCCTTGGCTTTGCGCTTTTTTCATTGCTTTTTCTTTAAGCTCTTTATTGATCTTAAATATTACTTGAGTATTCATGTATATATAGTATATATACCTAGTATATATGTCAATAAGTATTTGTTATGCACGGTATTTGTGCTCGACAGATATAATTCTCGGTGATACCTTTACTATGGGAAACGCCTCACGAGTAGGCCTCGTTGCAAATAAAAACGTAGATATGTGTATCTTGTCGGTCGCACTCGCCGAAAGGGCTGTAAGCCAGCACATGTCATGGTTGCAACCCCCGTTTGGTACCCTGGCCTCGCCAGATACGTCCAGACGGGGCTATTTTTTTGGGGGGATTGGACATTTAGTATGCCGCGTAGTAGTATCCTCAACAGAAAGGTTTATTATGGGATTGCTTCCAGGAATTGCGACATCTTACATGCAGATTCGTCTTAACAATCCAAATGCGGAGGCCTCTGCACTTCCACTGATTGCGTTATTTGTAATCTGCTCCCTGTGGTTGGTCTTTTTGCCGCTGCAGAAAACCCCGCGCAAGAACTAGAATTGCAAACGTGATTCGTAAAGACTACCGACGCTACCCTCTTCGCTTTTTCGATAAAAAGGTGATAGATTATAACTACTCGAGTTTGGAGACTGGTCAACCAACCTCTTCTCCTAAGGGAGTGACGCGAGTTGACCATCACAAAGATTAAGGGAGGTTTAGTAGCTGCACGCGAACGATCTATTCAAACCCTGAAATCTTTGTGATTTTTTCTTATAGGAATCGGCCTCGCCTCAAACCTGTGCCGTTGTACGAGTAGGAATCGGTCACAGGTCTCGGCTTGCTAGCCTCGCCCGCGACCCCGACTCCCTCGCCTACGCTCGGTCCGTCTTTCGATTCCCTGGTTCCTCCAGCGAACAATAAAGACACCACAGAAACTGTGGTGTCTTTATTGTTCGGGTGCCCCCAGTAGGAATCGAACTTACATCTTTCCCTTAGGACGGGATTGCTCTATCCATTGAGCTATGGGGGCGATACGTGTAATGTAGCACAAAAAATGGGCTATTGCCCATTTTTTGTGCTGTCTTTTATATTGTTATTACCACATAACTATAGATTATATAGTTTAATAATACTATTTAACACCGAGAACCTCGGCAAGACGAGCTTCGTCGTACCCTACCATAATTGCATCGTCGATCTTAAGAACTGGTACACCCATTTGACCTGTAAGTTCAATCATCTCTTTGCGCTTCTCGAGATCAGCAGCAACATTGTGCTCAGTATATTGCACACCCTTTGCTTTCATGAATTCTTTTGCCAAATTGCAGTACCCACATGTTGGTGTGGAATATATTGTTACATTTTTCATATATTTTATTATAGCATATGTGCTATATAGTTATACACACAGACGACTACCGACCAATTACCGACCAATTGTTGACCAACTACTATGGATTCAAACGCTTAACGTCTCGGGGTAAATATGCTGTTTCGCGAACATTTTGTAGATCTAGTATTTTCATCACTAAACGATTTGGACCAATTCCTGCTCCACCATGTGGAGGACAACCGTATCTAAAGAAGTTTAAGTAATCCTTAAGAGCTTCAAGACTCATACCTTTTTCTAGAGCCTGCTTTTCGAGAATATCAATTCTGTGTTCACGCTGCGCTAGTGTTGTAACTTCTATACCTTTAAACAATAGGTCTGCTCGGCGTGATCGATCGGGCATATCTGTATGACGCATGTGGTAGAAAGCGCTCTTTGAAACGTGGTAGTCGGTAATAAAGACAAAATCGTGATTGTGCTTTTCTTTAACGTAATCACAGATTGCTCGTTCTTCTTCGGGAGCTAGGTCATGTTCTTCGGGCGAAGCTATACCCCGCTCTTTAAGAATCTTTTTTGCATCAACCATACTTATTCGTGGGAAAGGTCGAGAAGGTACTGTTATATCAAGATCAGGACATGCTGCTTTTACAGATTCAAAGCCTGCTACGAGCATTGCTTCTTCTTCGTCCATAACATCGTGATGCGAATCAATAAAGCCAAGTTCAAAGTCCCAACCTGTAAATTCTGTAAGGTGTCGAGTTGTAAATGAAGCCTCGGCTCTAAACACTGGGCCAGCCATAAATACACGCTCAAAACCAGAAGCAATACCCATTTGTTTATAAAACTGAGGTGACTGTGCCAAATACGCTTTGCCTTCAAAATAATTAACTTCGAAAACTTCTGCGCCTGTTTCTGAAGGAGTACTCATGAACGATGGTGTGTAAAGCTGTGTGTATCCAGCTTTGTCCCAATAGGTACGGAAACCTTTTTCAAGAGCAGTCCACACCTTAAAGATCTTTGCTTTTTCTGGCTTACGAAGATCGATCCAACGATAGTCAAAACGAACGGGGGCTTCGGTTTCTTCGCCACCCTTAATTGTTACAACAGGAATTGGCAATACTGGAGCAGCTGCAGAAAGTACATCAATCTTTGTAATATCAATTTCTACACCACCAAGAGCCTGCTCTGCCTTCTTAGCCATACCTGTAATGCGTACTACTGACTCAGTAGAGAGGTTCTTAATAACCTCAAAAGCAGGATTGTCTTTCATTGCCAAGCACTGAATAAGACCCTCTTTATCGCGAAGCATTAAAAAGACTATTTTTGATTGAACACGAAGAGCCTGAGCGAAACCTTGCACAGTTACTTCTTTGCCCGCTTCTGCGAGCACTTCATTGGTGTGTAATGCTGTAATCATATGTATGAGTATACCTGTATTAGCTAAAAACTCAACATTAGTTACTGCTTGTATTCTGGGCAAAATTTATCAAAACCACATCATCTAAATAGCCTGCGAATCGGTAGTTTGGAGTCGTATTCTCATGAAAATCACCTACATGCAAATTTACTGTCGTATAATCAACAGCGCCACCCGCCCCTGATGATCGAGCGACTTCCTTCCCGTCAAGATACAGAGTGACCACCCCACCTTTTTGCATAACTGCTGCATGATGCCATTTGTCGAGCGAAACACTTCCGCTTGGTGAGCTTAGTACGGCAACATTACCTGCTAGTGTTCGGTAGTATACATACAAGCCACCAGTTGAATGAACTGCAAAGTACGGGATATACTTACCAGCAATCATATATACGGAACCGTGCCCTGAAATACTCAAGCTTGTAGGTTTAATCCAAGCCATGATAATAAAGCCAGAATTATTAATACCTAAAAAATCATTATCTGAGTTGGTATTGTTGGCAGCGAGCCTGTCGGTTGTACCGTTAAATAGCATTGATGTACCAAACCCTTTAGCGGGTACATCGTTTGACCATGTCGGAGTTCCCTGTACTGTTGCGCTATGACCGAAACCACTTGAGTCACTAACCGTTGTGCCTGTACCTTCATTAAATCGATACACAGCAATAGCATCAGAACCGTAAGTTCTGAATTGATTGCCAGCAAATTGCATACCGGCAGCAATACGAGCTTTTTCACGAGCCGAATTAAGAGAAGCAAGAACAATCGACGAGAGTAGTCCGACAATAGAAATAACGACAAGGAGTTCAATGAGTGTAAATGCTCTATGTTGTTGATGAACTGTTCGTATTTTAATAAACATACCTTGTAATAATACCACAACATTCTAAGTATAGACTCAACTACTTAAAATATTCAAAGAAGCGAGCGTACCAAGATCTATGTATCCGCACCGTGGTTGTTGCCGGTGGCACGATAGTGTCATTAACAATGAGTACGGCTTCCTCCCCAGGTTTAATCACTCGGTACTTTTTACGCAACTCCGACTCTACCCCTTCATCAGTCTCAAGAAAAGAAACTGCTTGCGAAAGTGAAGCATGGCGCAATCTAAAATCCTCTTGTTCTTTTTGTGCAGCCACAAGGCGTTCACGCGAAAGTGACTCTTTTGAATACATTTCAAAAACACCTTTTACCCCAAGGAATGTAATTACAAGGGCCACAGCAAGTGTGCCCCACGAAAATAGTATTCGGCGATATGATCGTTTAATTAAAAGCATGGTATCAGTATATCATTAGAGCCTTGGAGTCGGCCAAATACCCCCGCTCGAATTTATATACTTAGTATGCTAGAGTATATTCACTATGATTTTCGAACCACAATTCAAAAAGAAAGCCCAGATTGTTTTTACCGTAATTGCAGTGTTTGTAATTATTAGTATGGTTGCAGCATACGCACCATTCTGGCGTTAAGGAATATATTCTAGATTCGATAGCATTCCAAAAGAAAAGGCGCTTCGTATGAAGCGCCTTTTCCCGTTGATGTGTACACACGGCAGATCGACACGCCGTGTGTACCCTTATTCTACTCCGTTCTCATCATTTTGAGAAATACCTCCTGGGGAATATTCACCTTACCCAATTCCTTCATTTTCTTCTTTCCTTCTTTCTGCTTTTCCCACAATTTCATCTTTCGAGTTCGGTCTCCACCATACATATGCTGTGTAACGTTTTTTTGCATTCCAGAAAGAGTTTCAGAGGCAATGATTCTACCTAATGCTTTACCTTGAATCTTAAGGGTAAACATCTGGCGAGGAAGTATTTTGTGAAGTTTTTCCACAGACTGCTTTGCCTCTTCTTCAATTCGTCGGCGAGAAACTACGCGTGAGAATGCTGGAACAATTTCATCAGCAACGAGTATATCGAGTCGAGCAACATCTGCTTTGCGTGAGTCAGTAATTTCATACGAAATAGATGCAAAACCCGATGACACGCTCTTAACTTCATCAAAAAAGTTACGCATGAGTTCGCGGAGTGGCATGATAACCGTAATTGATGTTCGATTTTCACCAAAGTTTTCTGTTGCTGTAACCTCGCCTTCATGATCAAAGAGTGATTGCATGAGTGGACCTAAATAATCAGGTGGAGTAATGATCTTCATTGAAACAAGAGGTTCGTATACTGAATCAATTACATGATCCTCGGGAAACATTACCGGCGTATATACCTTTTGTGTTTTACCATTAGTAAGCAAAACCTCGTACGTAATACTTGGAATTGTTACGACAAGCTCAAGATTGTGCTCGCGGCGTAATCGCTCGGTAACAATTTCAAGGTGAAGCATTCCCAAACAGCCACATCGAAAACCACGGCCAAGCATTCCCGATGTTTCTTCTTCATAGGTCAAAGAAGAGTCGGAGAGCTTAAGCTTTCCTAGGGCCATTTTTAAATTATTAAAATCATCCTGACTTTCGGGATATACCGAAGCCCATACAACGGGCTTAGGTGTCATATAACCAGGCAAAGCAGGTAGCGTATCGCGTACAGATGATACAGTGTCTCCGACCGAAGCAATTCCAGGTTGTTTAATACCTGTAACTATGTAGCCGATTTCGCCAGGACCAAGACTTTCGCACGGAACATCATCAGGCGAGAATATACCCACTTCAAGAGAAGAGAACTTTTCATCAGACACCTTAAAGAGCAAGTTATCATGGCGAGACACTCGGCCATTCATAACTCGAACATACACAATTACACCTTTGTGGTTTGAGTATTGAAAATCAAATACGAGCGATCGAAAAGCATCTGTGGCGTCTACAGGCTTTGGTGATGGTACACGCTTAATGATTTCTTTGAGCAATTCATGTACTCCCTCGCCTGTTTTACCTGACACCTTCATAACTGTTGAAGGGTCACATTCCAAAAGTTCACAAACTTCGCGCACAACATCGTCAACACGAGCAAGAGGAGAATCAACCTTACTTACGACAGGAATAATTGTAAGACCAGATTCGCGGGCCATACCAAGAGTGGTGAGTGTTTGAGCCTGAACTCCTTGAGTAGCATCAACAAGCAAGATTGAACCTTCTACTGCCTTAAGGGCTCGAGAAACTTCATATGAAAAGTCGATATGCCCTGGGGTGTCAATAAGATTAAGAATGTACTTTTGGCCATCAACCTCGTAATTCATACGCACAGGCTGCATTTTAATTGTAATGCCGCGCTCGCGCTCGAGCTCCATCGAATCAAGAACCTGTTCTTGCATCTTTCGCTTTTCAATAGTGTTCGTATATTCAAGCATTCGGTCAGCAAGCGTTGATTTGCCATGATCAATATGCGCAATGATACTAAAATTGCGAATAAATTTTGGGTCAACCACGTTTCCTATGAGGGCGTTCATGTAAAAACACACTAACACATTTTAGCTACTTTCTCAACCCGTTAAATAACCCTTGGTTATTATTCAAGCCCAGCTCCACTCTTTACAATGCGAGCTTTCCAAATCTTTGCATGGAGCGCTGCCCAAACTTCTTGAACTTCGATATTTTTAAGTGCAATTAGAACACATATACCAATAGCAATACCGATACTACCTGCCACAAAACCCTGCATAAAAACATTAGGAACCGTCGTTAACGGGAAAACCGCTGATAATGGGCGGAGTACAATATAGGTCACATAACCCATAATTATCGAAGCTGAACCTACCTGAAAGATTGTTGTTAGAAGAGGAAGAGAAAACTTTGTCACTTGCCTTTCAAGAACAACCCACAATGCAATCATAGTGAGTATTGTCCCGAGTGAATACACACCCGCAAGAGCAAGCACGCTCGTTCCTGAAATTCCTTGGACTTTCATAAGATTATCCATAACCGAGCTGCATGAATCGCATGCCATATATAATTTGAGCGAAAATGATGCTCCGAAAAAGATAATAAGTGCTCCTGCAACATTAATGACAAGGGGCTTAACTGTCTGACCAATTGCATAGAAAGCTCGTGTAAACAAAAGTATGAGACTTTGAGCTACAGCGGATACTGCAAAGAGTGCAACGAGTGCAGCTGTAATTCTTGTGTCTGACCAATCAAACTGCCCTGCACCTAGTACAACTCGAACAATTTGTGCTCGAAGAACAATGAAAAGCACCGAAATGATCATTGACCAAAATATAATATGCCGTGCTGATGTAACAAGTTGTGCTACAAAAGCTTTTGTGTCGCCTGCCGAATAAAGCCTTGATAATGTTGGAAAAGCTGCCGAAGAATAACTTACTCCAATAATTGTAAGCGGTACTGCTTGTAAATTCCATGCAAAAGAAAGTGCGGCAACTGCCCCCTTACCAACAAGTGATGCCCCTGCCGTAAGGGTTAATAACATAAATTGATTTGCAGATATAGCAATAGTGCGTGGCACTGATAGTGTTAGAACTTTTTGCATATCTTTCCAAGGTATTCTAAAGCTTGGCAGTGGCACTAAACCCTTTGAGGCAATGAATGGTAACTGAATAAACATATGCAAAAAAGCTCCGATTATTACACCCCATATGAGGCCGTAATAACCGTATGTAGGATACAAAATAACAATGCCGAATATAATACCGACATTATAAAAAATCGGACTTAAAGCAAAGAGAGCAAAGCGGTGGTATACCTGCGCCACAGAGCCAAAGATATTTGAAATTCCCAAAAGGACTGGTGATAAGAGCATGATTCTACTTGCAAGAACTAACTGTTCGTAAGCGTCGCCTTTAAACCCAGGAAATACATACGCAATGAGAAACGGCATAGCAAACCAAGCAATACCACCGACTACAAGCATAAGGACGCCGAATAAAGTACTTAGGTGGCGAATAAATACTTTTAACTCATCTTCATCTTTTTGAAGTCGCTCAGCTAAGAACGGAACAATAACTGATGCTGATACCATGGTGGCAACAGTCACGAAAACAAAATCGGGAATACGAAATGCTGCATAGTACAGATCAACAACTTCACCAGCTCCAAAGTTAAATGCAAGGAGCTTATCACGAACAAGGGCTAAGATTTGCGAGAGAAAAGCAAAAATTGCCAAAAGATACGCGGCCTCGTGAAGACCACGTATCTCTGTAGTAATAAACTTGAGTATGCGTTTAACCATAAAGCAAACCTAGCGTGTCTTTGACTTAGCGTCAACCTTATCATTTTCTGGAACAGTACTATTTACAGTTCCAAATGGAGAACGACCTGATCGCAAGTTTTCAAGCACAGTTGTAATGTCAGTATTCTGCGGATAGGCATCAGCAAGTGGCACCAAAAGAGCAATTGCATCTGTTCTGCGACCAAGCTGTGCAAGTGCCAATGCTCGAGAATAGCTCACCGTAGCGTCATTAGGAAGCAGTGTTTGAGCCTGCTCAAAAGCAGCAAGAGCACCCGAATAGTTCTTCAAAGAATACTTAAGAACTCCGAGCTCAAATGCCATTCGAGAATTTTGTGGCATAGCTTGAGCCGCTTGCTCTACAAATGATACAGCTTCGCGTGTTTTATTCTGTGCAATTTTAATTCGTGCAAGAACCATAACAGCATCAACATAATCAGGCTTAAGATAAAGTGCATTAGTTGCCTGAACTTCTGCTTTCTCATAATCCTGTCGAGAGACTTCCATAAGAGCCCGATCAAGATAAAGCACTGCTGAACTAGGATTCAAAGCAAGAGCTCTATCATAACCTTGCGTAGCTACTTCATAAGCGTTTTGTGCACCAAGGAGTATTCCTGCTTCAGCAATACGAATTTCAGCGACGGTATTTTGGTAATTAGTTTGATCTTTCTGCACAGCTTCTGCTGCAAGTGCACTACCATTTGAAAGTAGAACTCTGAACTTTTCGAGGGTTTGTTCATCAATCTTTGATGACTGCAAAGAAGCCGCAACATTTTGAATAAGAGCGTTAGTTGCAAAAGCGTATATTTCCGCAAGTGTACGTGGATATACATCCGCAATGAAGTTTATTTCGCGCGCTGTTGCTCCGTATGTAAGAGCTGCGTCAATATCACCCTTTCCTGCCGATACTAACGCTTTTCCAAGTTTTATATGAGCTCTTAAAAATTGAACGTGCACAACAATACCGACAACAACTACAAGTCCAACAATTGCAGTTGCTACAAAATTAACATAATGCAATTTTCCATTATCTCGCACCAACTTAATCTCTACGAGTGAGTCTTCTTGAATAGCAATTACCAAACCACCAAGAATGGCAAGCATTCCCAGCAAAACTGGTGTTGGATTTACAAACAACAGACTGCCGATACCTAATGTTGCACCTAGGGTCGCAGCAGTTTGAACATGATGTTTAACACTCTCTGATCGCATTCTCAAAATTTGTACCGCTGAACGAAGTGTATATACAACAAAGATCGAGCTCGCTATCAACATTACAAGACCGTGAGTTGTAATGAGAGTAAACACATAACTCACCGCCGAGTCAAAATCAATATTTGCACCCACAGTTGAATTAACACTCGCTGGTCGAGTTGCTACATACAGCACACCTAAACGATTTGGACCAATTCCTGTAAATGGTCGCACCTTAATGCTTTGAGCAAGTAAATCAACACTTGCTTGCCATGATGGTCGAATTGTATTTTCGACCAAGTTAATTCTTTGAGCAATAAAACGAGCACTCAATGTTGGAAAAATGATTCCAGTAATAGCAAGGATAACCGCTAGAACCGTTCCAAGGGTAACTGAATTAATACTTCGAGAAATAATACCCGCCTCGTTTGCCATGCGGATATAACGCACCCCAATTACCATAAGACTTCCAACAAGCAATATTACCCAAGCCGAATACACATTCGCAGCAATTAGATATAGAAAAGAAAGAGTGCTGAGTATTCCTAGAAAGACTTTAATGCCACGACCAGTCACAACTTGAACTACGTACAATATCATTACTGTAACTAGAGCAATGGTAATTGCAGTATTACTCATAGTACCCAAAGGAGACTGGGTTAGACTTGTAAAGTAGCCGAAAGAAATAAAATCTGCGCCAAAAATAAATCGCACAAGACTGTAGAAGGTCGAGAGTGCAACTCCTGTAGACAGAGCCGCCACCACATACACCTGCTCGGAAGTTTTACGAACAACGGTAGCAACACAGAGTGCAAGTGCTATGAAAGCAAGGAGTGTAATTGTTGTTCCCATTTCAAAACCCGCTCCAACAATAGATTTCCACGGAACCGGACTCATGATTCCAGAAATAAGAGCGACGAGCATGAGTACTCCAAGAATTTTAACCAGCGGACCTGACGGCATACTAATTGTACCCCGTGAATATGAATATACGATATGAGCAACAGCAATAAACAAAACAGCGAGAGTTACAAACGCCAATTTAATTGTATCGAAACCAACCGTTGCACTTGGCACAAAAGCTAGTGGTAAAAGTAGTGCTAATGCAATAACAATTTTTGACCCAAACTTTTCAAACTTTAGAGCTATTTTTTTCATATGTATAATTATATCGCATTATTCATTTTCTGTGGCACTTGAACTGTCTGAAGAACTTTCACTTGTAGAACCTTCACTATTCGAAGTTTCACTACTTGAAGGTTCACCGCCCGCAGACTCACTACCCTGACCAGATTCCACCGCTTCACTTTGTGGCTCTGTGGTTTCACCCTCTATACTCGATTCTTCTGCGCTTGATTCTTCGGTATTCACATCTTCGCTGAGTTCACTTTCTACAACATCTTGAGGGGTTTCATCTATCTCACTTGCTGACCCTGCAGTGTCTGAATCTTCTTGATCATTGGGTTCTTGCATTTGCTCTTGCTCAACTTCCACTTCCGCTTCAGATTCTATATCACTCTGTGTTTCTTCTTCGGAATCAGTATTCGAATCTTCATCATCTGACGCCGAGCTATTTTCATTTTTTGGTGACTCCGCTTGTGCCCCACTATTCTGTATCATCTTCAAGAATTGCTCTCGAGTCACACAAATATCCTCGACACATAATTCTTTGGTACGAACAGAATCAGCTGTAATCGTTCGCACAACTATCTGTGAAACTTGTTCGAGGGCGCTCACAATTCGTGAGATAAATACTTGAGGCAATGATTCGCTTGAATTAAGTACAAGATTGAGTTGAGCAATCTGAACATTTTGTTCTTGAATTGCCTTTACAAGTATTGGAGCGAGCTGCGCATATGCAACTGATTTATAACCACTTGAATCATTTTGAACTAACTCAGGAAATATATCTTCAAGTTCTTGTGCAATAAAACCAATTTGCTTCTTACCATCTGGATCATATTTCCAATTAAAGTTTACCGGCCGCAACTTAAGAACATTCTCGAGAGTAGAATCATTAAGTGTTTCAATATGAGTCTTGAATCGCTCATCAGATGTACATGAGAAACCGGTACCCGTAACGACCGTACATTGAGTGCCACCTGAACCTGAAAATCGCGCAACATCAGTAAGTGTTGTCGATGACACATGAAGCGGATAAAGTGGGGCTGCGGTACCAATACCGAAGTTACCGATATTATTAATTACCGACACCACAGAACCAGTTGTGTTGTACACATCAAGCGTATTTGCTGTTTGACCAAGAACTGGTCGCAATGCCAATGTTGTTGTTGCTGTAGATGCCGATACCACAGACAATTTTGCATATGGCGAGGTGGTACCGATACCCACGTTACCCGTATTTGAAATTACAAGTCTGTCTTGTGCAGCTGTCTGATCGCGAATTACAAAAGCATCCGAAGCTGCTGCTGTTGCTTTCAATTTCCATCGCCTTACCGTGTTCTCCA
>JACCDG010541746.1_pt1 | contig 32991 bp, 55 predicted proteins | sample 7442471 | NCBI WGS metagenome assembly JACCDG01 (sample SAMN15323444, study PRJNA562643) | freshwater metagenome | isolation source: river surface water | place: USA:Blue River Watershed | collected 2017-08-17 | reverse complement strand
TTGTTGGTAACTTAGCATCATGATGGAGTCTTTTATATTTGATTTTCAAATTAGTTTTCCTCGTAGACTACGTTTTCATATTGACAAATCTCAAGGGCTTTCTTGCACTCTTCTATGTGTTGCATAGCTTCTTCTTTTGTTGAGCATCTTATGTCGCTCCAGCCGAACCAACAGGGATCACAGGCATTCTTGTGGGCACTATACCAATTTGTAGGATTGGTGTGGTTTGAACATCTATATTGAGGAGCATAATAGGTTAAAATGCCCTCTTTTTCCTTACTTTTTTTCTCAACAATTCTGAACTCATTTCTGATCATAATTTTTCCTTTATTAAAGAATATTGGGATAACAACCCGTCTGAGAATCGAACTCAATTTTGAAGGTTCAAAGCCTCCAATCTTTCCAAAAGCCGGGTATCACTGTATCTATTATACCAGGATTTCCCAAATTGTCAAGGTGATTTACCGCAAACCAGAGAGAATTTCTTCAATATTTGTAAGAACTTGCGGGTTGAAACTTTGCCAAGAACCACCTATTTTACCCTCTAATAATACACCTTTATAGAGTGGCCTTCGGTAGCCCTTTTCAAGTTTCTGGGTTATTTCTAAAACTAAACCTATTTTTCCTTGAGAACACTTCGCTATGTCTCCAATTTGGATATCCATTTTCTGCTCCTTATAAGGGCAATGTCTACAATCATTATAGCAGCACCAGCCGCGACTTAAAAGATATTTTTCGGTAAAAACAACAAGATTCTTTTCCAGGTAATAATCTTCTTCTTTTTTAATGGGAAAATTTTTCTTTTACAAAATCAAAACTAATCGGCTTAAAATCCCAGCAATCAACTCCAATGTCTAGTCTTTTATTGGGAATGTCGTGACCCCTCATGCCATGATGGTGCCCATAAAGTTGCCACGCCCCATAATGACTTTTATTCCACGACTCCATTCTGTAGTGACTAAGACTTATTGGTTGTCCATCTATCAACAGATGGAATTCATATTCTATAGCTTTGAATCTACCTGAGTTACGTAACGATGATAAATTCTTGATAATAGTATGGTCATGATTACCAGGAATCATATAGATGTTTTCACACTTTATTCTATTAAAGTATTCCAACACCCTATTACTTCTGTCTTTATAGAATTGGTCTCCACCTAGTATCAAGATATCTTTTGGTTTTATTTGGATGTTTATATTGTCAATAATAACACCCTCCATCTCTTCCAGAGAAGAAAACGGCCTATTATTGAGTTTTATGACATTGTAATGGCAAAAATGCCAATCAGAACTAAACCAAACTTGATTTTTTTGTCTGTTGATTTTCATATTTATAATCTATGCATCTCTGCCTAAAACTACGATTGTCATTAAGATCACGCTCTCCAAGATATCCAGAGCAAGCCACCGCGTCTGTTTCTAGAACGCCGCTTTCGTTTGTGAGAATATCTTTTTGAGAATCAAACAGTTCTAGTGATTCTGGTTTTGGTCCGTCAAATAGGTCGTAAACTAAGCTTAGTAAACTAGTCATTATGGAAGCCCCTTTATATCGAATCCGGCGTAAATAATTTTACTGTTAGAACCTGGGAAAAAGGAAGGGTGAGTATAGAAATACCCCCTCTTTAGGGGTAACTGCTCCCTATTATACCCGTCTGGATTCATTTTGTAAAGGCCAGATTGTGATAAATCTTTCAAATTTAAGTGGGGAAAAACCAAAGTTTTACTGTCCGAACTCCAACATGCGGCACTATCACCTTTGTTTTTAGATATATCTGTGGTCTTTGTAGACGTAAAATTATATCTCATAATATGGAAATCGCCGCCAAAAGCCCTAAGAAATACCATATTTTTGCTATCGGGGGCCATCTGTGGATCAGAATCGAGGGTGGTACTCATAGTTAATTGTTTAGCTACGTCGCCTTTTAAAGACCATATACCGTTACTAGCACCAATACTTGAATAAACAAAATCGCCCTTATGTTCTGATGGGTCTAATATAATTTGATCTAGCGGAGTTGGAAGTCGTCTTAATCTTCTTACTTTTAAACTATATTCCATTCCCCAAGGAATACCTTTAGGGTTTTGCGAAGAAACAAACAAAATACCATTTGATGACCAAGATGCGTTGAAATTAATCACTCCTGGTATGGCGGGGATTAGTGTTTCAGCAGACTCACCATTAACTGTCGCTATGCAAATTTCCGTGTTTTCATAGCCGTCCATTTCTTCCGCTAGATTATCAGCACCTTTATTGTTATATCTAGTGAAGACAATATATTTCCAATCAGCGGAAACTTTTGGGTGAGACATTTGATGTGTCTTACTTACTAAGATTGTTTTTTGATCTGTACCATCTAAATTGGCAGTATAAATGCCAAAATCAGCATAACAAACATGACTAAGCAAAATTAATAGGGCGGTCGCCAGTAAATTCCGCATTTGCGTTCCTTTCCATAATTTGATAAAATATTGCGTTTTGAATAATGCTTACGGCATCTTCCCTGTTTACTACTTTATAAAGAATTCTATTAGCATTCAATATATCTAAAACTTTTTTATCCGCAGCTAAGGCTTCTTCTAGATTGTGGTGTCTGCCATGTTCGTTGAAATCCCCCTCCCTTTTTATTACGAAATTTATGTTTTCAAAGGTATTGAAGATATCAATTACGGCATTTGGGAAGTTTGTATCCAAATATCGGGATTCATATACATTAGATAGAATAATAGGGGAATCTGTAAAGACATAATCCACCTTACCCACTAATTTTTGTTGTTTGAATAACTGCTGCCCAAATATATATGGTTGACAATCTAGAGCTTCCCAGCGACGTTCCCAGCTTAAATCCTTAGCTACTTCGCTTAATAATTCGTACTCACCATCTGTATTAGTTTTGAACCATGAGAATAATTGGGCCGCTAAGGTAGATTTGCCTACGCATGGTCCGGCAAATAAGTTTACAATTTTTGTCATTCTACCTCTAATAAATCTAAAGTTTGTCCAGCTAATTCATGTGTACAATCATCTAAAAATTGCACCTTACCATCGTTAATCCAGGTGTGACATACATCAACACCATTTTGTGTTCTAATACTAGGTTTTATCGTTGGGTTGTTTATATCGCCGTTCCAACTCCAACACCCAGTATCTTTTCTACTTCCTTTTAATATCACAGGAAGAATTCTAGTTGGAATTGGTCCTGGTAAATTTAATTGTATATGAGTCACCTCACCTATTTCACACTCAACATAGCCCTTATTTATACTCTCTTTATCTATTTTGAGAGGTTTAGCCTTCATGTTAATTCCTTAATAATATCATAACAAAATTTATAGGAAAACGGCCCTTCTAAATTTTTCAATCCATTCGTGGTCAATTTTTTGAACAGGACACCACGCCACACTATAGTATTTCTTAAATATTCCATTATATTTAGTTATACTAAAAACTTTAAAAATAATATCTCCAATTGCCCTTAAATCACCCTCTTTAAGATTCTTTTCGTTACTATAGAATAATGCCCCAAAGCCCCCACTCCAACTATATTCAACACCATCAATAGTAAAACGTCTATTATCAACATAGATATTATTCATTTTCCAACTCCATGATTCTTTTTCTAATTCTTTCAATTTTTCAGGATCACTTATTAACATTTTCTCCGTCATTCGTGGAGACGGACATGCCATAGCGTAAGCATCATCCTCAATAAAAAAGGCAGGCAATATACTTTGTGGACCAGCCATCAATGCAGGATCACCCTTATATCCAACTGGCGGAGTTTGTGGTTGATTTCTAGGATTCGGAGCCATTTAAACCTCTCAATTTACCACTACTCTTTCTCTCTAGAATTAAACCCATCTCTTCAGCAACTTCTAAACCCCTACTAACTTTATCTTCTCTTAGAATACGCTTGTTTAACATTTGAGTTGCGACAAGCTTGGTTAGATAGGACGACGGCAGAAACCGCCCAAATTCCTCCCAACTATAATTTTTCCCTGCGTTTTTCTTCTCTACTAATCTTTCTCCACTTTGATAAATCCTATAAACTGTACGTGGATATAATGGATCATCTTCGTCTACTTCCACTTCTTTTATTTCATAATTATACATTAACAACTACCTCAAAGTGATTAAAATTCAACTGCCAAAAATCCCCATGTAATACTGGTACGTTTGGGGCACAACTCATTCTTACAGAAGTGCCACCATCGGCCACAATCATACCATACTTCTTTAAAGCTCGTGCTATGACTTGACCCTCTTTGGTCATCTTTGATATATCAACATCAGCTTTTAATCTTAATCTCTCTCCATATCTAGGGGCAAATTCGGAATCACTATACCCCGCTTGGTGACATGCTGGCGATACCCATTTTCTAGCTATCATATCACCTTGAATAGTGCAGCGTATAGCGTGATTAATTTCACCACTGTCTAATTCATACTTCTTAATTAACAAAGGGAATATAGGCAAGCCAGCGGCGTCTGCGGAATTCCAACCATATGTTTTATTATATGGACGATTTTCACTGAAAACTCTTTGATCTTCTGGTTTAATACGCAAATCCCATCGTACAGCATAACCAGCGTACCAATTATCGCCGTTTCGGAATATCTTATAATATTCGTATAGATAATCTGGAGTTACCACTATGGCATGTCTATCCATATTGGTTCCAATAGTTCCTTCTTGATATTGTTTCAAGATTTCTGGCGATGGAATACCCTTATAAATCCACGGACCACTTTCGGGAATATCGAAATATGCTTCATCAATTTTAACACAAAGGTTGTTTGGAATAGGTCTTGGTCCTGTATATTCATCATGGTTATACTCGGCTGAATAGACCTCATCAGGTAGCCCCCTAATATTTCCCTTTACTATAATTTGTTTATCTATAGAGGAAGTGTTGCCTTGCACTACATTATAAACAGGGGCAAACTCTTGAAGCAACTTAACAGATTCGTGATATTGAAGATACTCACGCATTTCCTTGTCTTTTGGATGCAGAGACCAATCTTCTATAGACTGATAACAAGTCCAATCGCTAGGAAAGACCTGAATATCTTTCATTACTTCTGTTAAATCGCTATTGAAAGTATAAGATATATAACCAACTTCGGGTGGTTTTACAGGAGTTTGATAATCCACTAGTTCTTTTATGAACTTACGCAGTTTCTTCACTAATTCTTTTTTAGGATTAACTACTTTACTACTTAACTTAGCATGAATATTTAATTGAGAGTCTTCATCCTCCCAGCTATAATCTATATCGTTATTGTATATCACTCTTAGCTCCCATAACTCGTAATTCAGCAACACTAAAAGCGTTATCTATTTTTTGACCACTAGCACTGGCACCACGCATTCTAGCACACTTCATAGATAGTGCGTTATATGCGTTAGAGTTATTATTGTATTGTGCAACAGCACTATTAAAAGCTGCGACTTGATTAGCTTCTTGTAGAGCCGCTTCGTTTGCCCCCATGAATGTAAACTGCCAATTATACTTCTTCTCTTGATGTTCAATCATTTCCTTAATTTGTACGCGATTGAATTCTTGACTTGCGTTTTCATAACCATCTGAAATAATCACAAAAATAACCAAACCTGGGCGGTCATTTTCAGGAGTTTTAGCTAATCTCTCTCCAACTGTGTTGATGGTTTTGCCGATAGCATCACAATAGGCCGTCATACCTCTAGCTTGCAGGGTGTAGGATGGAACGTCCTTAATATCAATACCGTCGTGAACAATTTCATACTGATCGTCAAATTGCACTAACGTCAGTTTGCCCTGACCTTCCTTGTTCTTCTGTTCTTGTACGAAGTTATTAAAGCCACTTTGGGCTTCTTCTGCACATGATCGCATTGACCCGCTTCTATCAATAACACAAATTATTTCTGTAAGATTCTTATTCATTATTTTGCTCCAATTTGATATCAATACCGTGTCTATCTGACACTTCGTTAAATTTATCTATAACAACCTGCCCTAAATCAACACCTAGATAGGCAGCACAGAGGTCCGCATATAAAACTACATCAGCTAACTCTTTAGCCAATTCTTTTTTACGTTCTTCATGTTTAACAGTATCTGGCCCTCTACGACGTAGCTTTTTGCCAAAATTAGCAGCCTCACCAGCTTCTCCCGCAAGAGCATTAGTCCAGTCGGCAACATTCCAGTCATGTGTTTCAAACAAATCTGTTAAGATTACATTACGTTTGCTGTTAATTTCACGAAGTTTTTCAAAAGTTAACGACATATTACTCCTTGGCTCATTGATTTTGTTTTGATAAAAGATACCCTAATATACTAAAATCGGGTACAAAGTCAAGAAAATTACAGATAAGTTCCGAAAAATTTATCAGTCCAGGGATAAACAACACCAAAATTTTTAGAAGGTGCGTCGTGGTGAAATAGGTGGTGCTGTTTCATTCTTTCAAAATTGCCCAACTTCTCAGTCCAATTATGTTCAAGATCATGTGCCGCTCTATGCAGCTTTGTCCAGTAGATACTGTGGTGAACTAATGTAAGAACAAAGGGTATTAGACCAATTGGATAAAACAACGCAAGAAGCAATAGAAATGGAGAGCTTATTATTAGATGAAAATAAATAGGAAGATCAACATTTATATCATATCTATGGTGCTTATGGTGTTCGATATGGTGTTCTTCAAAAATCCACGCTAGTCTTTTCGATTTAAAAAATCGCTTATGCATTACATGCTTGTGTATGAAATACTCAGCAAAAGCCATCATAATAGGGCACGACAAACAGAACAAAATAAACAATATTACTTGCATTATTTACTACCTAATTTATATTTTACAGAAACAAATGTTCCAGACCAAACACCAAGTAACAACGGTATTAGATACATAATATTAGAGACACATTGTATGATGCCCACAGACATTAGTAAACAGGCCGCCGTAGAACATGCTGCTGCTTTATGTGGTTGTCCATCACGAACAAGATGTACATATACAGCATACAATATATACGTAATGAAATACGAGACGAAGATAAGTATCGCTACGGTTGGGTCCATATTCTATCCTAAACACTATTTATTTTGATGCGATTTTTGTTCGTTCAACGCACCCACAACACTTTGGCACATTACACAGTTACAACCTTGTTGTGGTCTAGCGGCATAGGCTTTACCGTCCCATATCGCTCGCACTCTATTAGAATCCCATATATAAAAGTCCTCATAACTCCACATGGGGGTTTGTAATGCTGTTTTTTGTGTTTTTATATTTGGAATCTTGTGGGCATATGAAGCAAATCTGTCTAATTTCAAGAGTTTATTTCTAATATCGACTAGGTTATTTTCAAACAAATAGACATAACCAACGTCTGCTTTAGGCCACTCCATTGTATTGAAATCGCCCTCGATAAACTCTACTTTGTCTGCAACTCCAGCTTTCTCTGCATTTTCCTCAGCTTCTTGTATTCTTTCTGGATCGCTTTCTATACCTATGCCTTTACAGCCATATTTAGCTGCCGCCATAATAACTGCACGACCATCACCACTACCAACATCTAAGAAAGTCTCGTTTGGTTTAGGAGACAACTCTTTCAATGCTCTATCAATAATAGATACGGGACTAGAGTATTCTGTATCTTCAAAGATTCCGTCTATGTTGTTTTCGCTGTACGTCGCTTCTGGAAATAATAAAGACTTGTTGACTTTACTTTTCTTTACAGTAACATACTCACACCACGATCCATGACATTTTTTGAAAGTATAGTTTGGTGTCCTATACCAATTCTCATTCATCTTTACCACTTGTCCTGTTGATGGACAAATAAATTCATTTGGTTCATTAGAGTAGTAGTATGTGCGGCCACCCATAGTAAATTCATAAGTGTCTACATACATGTCTTGTAGATTAGATGGCTTTTGAAGAGGTCCCGGTAAAACTCGTTTTCTATTTATTACAGGTTCAACAGAATCTTCATCTGTATCTTCATTAGCAGCATCATCACCCTTATCTACAACGCCGTCTCCATTACACCACACACAATCAAGTTTAACTACTCCATCTGTGGTTTGTTTGCCACTACCATTACAGTGTGGGCATGTTTCCCCGATCTTAACTTTGTCTGTGTCGGTGTCTGTATCTACCGTAGCTGTTAGATTTTGTATCTTAGCTAAATTCGAGTGAAATATCAGTATTGCTTTAGCCGCTATATCATTGTGAGATACAGAATTGACTACAACTGTTTTTCCATAAGAGAAAGTAGATAGTAAAAATACAAAGGAAAATAGTATATATCTCATTGAGGCCCTCTTTATAGCATAATGTCGTAATCGACATAACGAGGAAGTTTTTGGCTTGGAAATCCTTCAAAGTTGGATACCGCAAATGTCGCCCCTTGTTTAATCATCTTTTCAGCAACTTCAAGGTCTATCCAAAACGATCCATCTGGTTGTGCATTTCTCTTAGGTCCACTATTAAATTTTCCCCAACTGTTTAGAATAAGGATTCCGTGTCTTTTATATTCTGTATCAGCAGCACCCCATGCCATACAATGATTCCACGAACCCTGTGGTCTTGCAAACCCTTCTTGGTCTCTTTTTGAAGAGAAGCCATAGTTTGATCCACAAGTAATACCGTATCCATTAGCTAATGCGTCAAGGGCTTCTTCAACTGATCTAATTTGAGATACAGTTTTTATTTGGTGCTTACGAGCCTCTTTTAAGATAGCCTGACTAATTCCTTCGCGGCCCCTGATACCTATACTACTATTGTATTTACTTAAGTCTATACCTAATTCTGGATAGTTCTTTCTTAGTAACACACCGCCTGTTTCGCTTAGAAACTTAACAGATGCGTAAATACCCATACCAGGACCATTAGAGCCACGAGATTTATATAATATCTCTGTTGCTCCACGGACGATCCATTCTTCAAGCTCGCCCTTGATATCAATTTCTACAGCACGACTTAGATCGGCAGCATTTCTACCACCGTGTGATGTACAGTCTGATGTGGCCTGAGCCTCGTCTTCAAAAAGGGTTTTGTCAAACTTACGAACTGAAAGATATAAAAGAGCCTTTACTTTATCCCCAGAACCTTTTAAATTTGAAGTTTCTCCAAATAAAGGATGTGGCAACTCTTCTAGTAGCTGTTCAATTTTACGAGGTTGATGAATGTACCCTACAAGCCCCTCATTATATGCATTTAATAAATCAACGGGCGAGGGATTTCTTTTAAGACGCGGCATTAGCTCCTTTATGGTTTGTAAATGCTTTATATGCTTGAGCAGAAATAGCTCTAAAGATATCTTTAATTTGGGTATCAGCTATCTTGCTTTGTCTTTCTTCTTCTTTCTTTTTCTCTTCACCTTTAAGGCTTGAGTCCACTACTACAAAGTTTCTAGGGTCGTCTCCCACTTGTGCAACCATAACATTATTGATAGCATCTGCCATTCCAGGGCAGAAATCTCTGGCTAAACCATTTTCCTTCATCATACCCTTCAAGATTTCGTTGTTAAAAGGTACGAGCGTAGAAGTTTTACCAATCTTATCAGCTAAGTTAATATCCATATTTGACCAAACTCTGTAAGTTTCAGCCAAGACTAAAGCATCATTTCTGTTCTTACATTTAACTAATAATTCATAGATAGGTTTAGAAATATCAACTAGATTTGCAGGAACTTCTGGATATTTATTCACAACATCATTGTCTACCACCGGAGTAGGAACAACAACATCTGGTTCTACTACAGGCGGCACTACAACTGGAGGAGTTATAACTGGTGGATTAACTACCGGATCAATCACAACTGGATCGACAACAACTGGTGTGTTGTCTACCACTGGAGGCTTAGGGTCTACATCAATTTTAATCCAGCCATTATTAACAAGCAGAAGTAAAATTCCACCGATTATCGAATATAAACTAATTTTTTGTCGCATTTTTAGTTCCTGTAGTTTTTTTCACTGATTCCCCACCCATGTCTTCATACAACAACTTACCGCACCCAACAGCCTGCATAACACCCTCGGTGTTCCCGTGTTCTTTAAAATAAGAAACAAGAGTTTCTACAGCTTGGTGAGGTAGAATATTGCCGCTAGACGGCTTCCATTTAGACCACAATGACTGCAACTTAGGCCACAAGGTACTAAGTGTACCAGTCCCGATCAATCCCAAAGCTAATATAGTAGTCAAATCCATAGTTTCCCCTTAATCAATTACGTCGCTAGTTTTGGCGTTCTTACCAATACCAAGCATTCTTAATAGGCTTAAAATTCCTTGGATAATCATAATAATTGTGGCTGGGTCCATACCGGCCTTATCAGAACCAAACACTGGTTCGACATTTTCTAACACATACAATTCGGCAAGAACTTCAAGATCGGCTGGAGAAGCAGAGAATGTTTGTGAAAAACTAGGTTGTCCCACAGTAACACTCAAAAGATACCCAAGCATAGTATAAGCGTGTGCTGCGGTATCCGGCGTTTTTTCTCCAAAAAGATCGGAGTAGTTAGCCACTAGATACTTGAATGAATCCAACGGTAAATTTTCTGGATAAACTGACATTTCATTTTCCTCTTTCTGTTCTACTACTTGTTTTTTAGATATATATTTAGACAGCCATTCTAAAAACAGCTTTTTGTATTTTTGCCATACTTCATTTCTCGATAAAAACGTGAGAAATATTAAGAGTTTTTGTACAAAGTTCATACATTATTATACACTTTTAATAAAGGGGCCACTTATCTCTGTAATTTACGTATTTTTCGTCTAAACAGTGTATAACTTATTATACAGCAGTAGCTTAAAAAGTAAAGAAAAATCCAAAAAAAGAGTAAAAATATGTCAATGCCAGCCGCTTATAATATCGCAACTTTTTACGGCAATACGCTAGATTTAACATTCACCCTCACCGACTCCAATAACTCTCCAATAAGTTTAACGGGAAAAACTGTAGAATTTATTATTCGTCGTGTCTTAGTTGTGATAGACACCTACACTGTTGGAGATGGCCTGACTATAAGTGGTGGTGGAAACAATATTATTAGTCTATCTAAGGTTGTAGATATTTCTCCTGGGCAATACATATATGAACTAAAGATAACGACAAGCCCAACCGAAATAAGAACATATCTAGCAGGGGTATTTAGAGTAAGACAAAGCGTATAGGAAAACTTAATGGATACAGTCTCGATTGTTGAACAAAACACTAGTTTTGCTGGTATAGAAATAAACGTAAACTCTGTTTTAGTGAACGCCCCATCGGGGTATAATATAACATTAAGCTCGCCTAGTTATGTCAACTTAATTGTTGTAGATAATACGGTTGGTGGTAGTAGTGCTATTGTTGATATTGATTATGATGAAATAGTAGAAACCGTAACAGGTTTGATTAATGATATTCCGGGACTAAGGGGACCCCAAGGCGAACAGGGGGTTCCAGGACCTACAGGTATCTCAGGTGGTAGTTGGTGGTTCTAATAAATAAAGGGGTTTTTAAATGGCAATTGGTGATGATTTTGAAATTCAAAACGATAAAGATATTCGTTATACCGGCAGTACAGCTAACTATACTGTTTTAGAGCTACATAGATGGCTTCAAGATAGGGCTGACGACGCCTCTTCTGCTAGTGATGACTATATGGATATTACTAGAGATACTCCTTCTGATAAATCTTTCGATACGATTATTAATCTTATTAATAGCTACAATATCGACGACACGGCGGCACAACACCTTTATGGTGGTTCTATTATTCAGTCAGACGGCGACGTTATTTATGACGGTATCCAAGTTTTGGCACCCGCTGGTATGAGACTCGAAATACTACAAAATGGTGCTTTAGCAACAAACTTCTGGACAACCGGATTAAATGCAGACTCAGCAAACGGTATTAGCCACCAATTTATGATTAAAGTTAGAACCGGTGGTGCTGACATAGACGGTAGACGTTTATTGGGTCTTACTAGAGAATGGGGAAAAACCTACCTAGAGTTCAAGATTAACGGTACTGCTCGTGGTGTTAACGTAATGGCGTTCACCGGTTGGGCTGATGACCTTAATAATGCCACAGATATAGGAGATTTAACTTCTGCTCCATTTACAGAAGTTAGTCTAACTACCGCTGGTTACAATGGGATTGACGTTAATAACGATGCTACTGATGAATACTATTATTCAGAGTGGAACAAAGGCTCAACAACAATTAACCAGTTCTACGAAAGAATGAAATATCTTACACGTAGAGGTGAAACTACTACGATTTTTGGTATTCCCGGTGAAATCTTTCGTGGTATTACACATGAAATCACTGTAGATAACCCTTCTGCGACAGACTTCTCAGCAGTAGAAAATGTGTCTTGGTCTGGTGGAACTGGTAGAATGTTGGCTATTAATGATGTCAATGCACCGACAAAGATGTGGATACAACTATTAACAGGTGTGGCCCCTACAGATAATCAAACCATTACCGGCGGAACATCTGGGGCGACATGTCTAGTTAATGTTACAGTAACCGAACGTACAGTTAGTACCCCGTTTTGTGGTGCTTCTACTGGTTCTTCTATCATTGGTGCGTTTGGTTTCGGTGTAGAAGCGTTAGACCTATCTAATGCTGATAAGGTGTTCGATTTAACTAACACTCTGTATCAAGCTCCTAACTATGTTACTTTTACAGTTAATGGTATTGTGTCGGGCGAAGACTATGTTCTTGTAGGACCAGCTTCTGGAGGTGTTTTAGACCTAGATCAATTTACACTTAATGGTGCTTTAACTGGTGCCTCTGTAACTTCTGTTATTGTTAATGAGGCAATCCCTGCTGATACACCAGCCACTGGAACGATAAGAGTACTAAGAGCTAATGGTGCTTATACAAGACATCCATACTCTGCTTATAATGCTGGAACAAAGACATTTACAATTACCTCTCATAATTTTTCAACCAATAATGCCGCTAATGCCGCTAATTGCTATATTAGTTACATTGATAAATTGGCAGCAAGTACATCAGAATCGTTTACTGCTGTTTATAGTGCCCCTCGTGATTTGTTTATCCGTGTTCGTGACGGTGGTGCTAGCCCTATCAAAACCTTTGAATCAACCGGTTCTCTAGGTGCTGGTGGTGGTTCAGCAACAGCGGTTAGAACTTCGGATGCATAATAAATGGCTACATTTACAATCACAGACGCACAGAATATTGATGCTTTAACGACTAAGGCTGGTGCCGATACTTATAATGTCAATGGTGGTTATCTAACGATAGATCAAAATACCTTATTTGGTCAAAATATAGGTACTGCTGGTGGTATGGGAAATATCACAATTTCTGCCGCTTTAGGTGGAACTGTTGACATTGATGCCAGATATGTAAGACAGATTCCCTATGATGGCGGAAGTGGAAATGTGCCCGCTTATAATACTACGATATCTGATGGAACTGGTAGTGGTAAACTAATTGGAGTCGTAGCCACTCTACAATCTTCTCCAACTCTACCTGCTAGTGCAATGCCAGCAACTGGCTTCATTCTAATTAAACAGTGGAATTCTTTAGCTTTTACTGATAATACAGCATTAACTGGAATCACAGCCACTGTAAACGGAACTGACGCTGCCGCTTGTATGTTTGTGGTTGGTAATGAAAATGCATCTAGAGTAATCACCTGTGTCAGACTTGGTAAATTTTATGCACGAGGAGCTTGGTATGAAATAGGAACCACAACAGGTACTAGCACCACAAACTATAGCTATCCAACTTATGGTCAATCCAACTTAATGCTTCCAGGTGTGTGGGTCGAAACTGGAACGTCAACCGATGTTTATGAATTCTATCCGTGTGATCGTAGAGTCGCGGCTGCTAATCAATTGGGAACCGAAGAAGCAAGAGGAAAATTCTGTTACAATAATACAACAACGGCATCTGCCACATTTAGATTGGGTAATGACGGAACAAACAATAACGGCTATGTACCTCCTTCTGGTAGAAGAATTAGAATTCCTAATCTGTGGTTAGTTAATACAACAGCTTCTACTGTTGCTTCTCCAACCACAACTATAGCCACTCGCCCAGAGTTTGCCACAACTGGTGGGGGCGATTTGGAATTTGATAAAGTAATATCTCATTGGTATATGAACTTTTCTCAAGCTTATGCTGTGAAATTAGACAACGTAGCTACCGAGGCTATTGTTCTTTCTGAGTGTGCTACGGCTATTGATTGGTCGAATGTTTGTACTGGTGGACTAACTACTACAGTACAAAACCCTATAACAATGTCTTTAGATTTCGTAGGTGGTACGCTTGATGATTGTGTTTTTGGCAGATATTCTCTAGTTGCAACTACTATCTTGAATATGACAGACTGTAGTGGATTTACATTTACAAATTGTAAATTCGTATGCCCTAGTAATAGGTCGGGTACTGCCGTTCCAATTTTGTTCACTCGTGTAAAAAATAGCACCCTTACTGGCTGTACTATGCAGGGTGGTTCATTTACAATGACAACGTGTGACGATATTACAGTAACAAACCTTGTGTATATTGATAGGGCTGTGGCTTCACTCACACCAAATAACCCTGTCTATGCGTTTATTGTGCAAACGGCATCTCAGAACATAAAGATAGATGGATTTACGGTCCCTGTAGCGTTAAATGGCCCTTATAATGGGATACTTAGCCTTGCAGCCGCTGGATGTAAAAATATTAAAATAAGAAACATTGGAACTAGCGGATCACCATTAGAATTAGGGGCGGGTTCACCAACTCAATATTCATGGACTAGAAGTACAACAACAGCTACTGTTACTTGGACAAGTCACGGTATGGCTGTTGGTGAAGCTTTTCATGTTTTACTTAGTTCTTCAACTGGTGCTATAGGCAATGCGACAACCTACACTGTTGTTGGTGTTACAGACGCTAATACTTTTACATTTACATGTTTAAACGGTGGTAGTGCATCAGGAACTATAGTGGCTTATCGAACATCTTGTGCTGGTTTAGGCTTATTTGCAACTGGTGGTGCTGCTGAAAATGTAAAGATTCAACGTGTTTATTTAAAAAATACTAGACGTAACTTTATCGGGCCTGATAACTCTAATAAAACTATCCTCTATGAGAATTGCGATTTTGAAGCGTCAACTCCACTGATTAATCAAGGTTTGGATCAGAGAACGAAAAATGTTGTCGCTAGGCCCGTTATTACTTCTAATGCTGCTCTTTATGGAACACACTGGGTTGATGGACCTCTATCAACAGCTTCTAGTCAAACTACTGCGAGCTGGTCTAGAACAACTACTACGGCAACATTTACTGTATCAGGCCACAGCTTGATCGTTGGTGACGAAATTCTTATCACTAACTCAAACTCGATTGCAGCAATACCTAATGGTCGTTATGCTATTACTACATTGGGTACGACTAATACATTTACTATTACGTGTTTAAACGCCGGTAATGCTTCTGGTACTGCGGATTATACAGTAGTAAGAGGTAGAATAGCGGTTTTGATGAATGAAGCTACAGCCGCTTCGGTTGCTAATTACACTATTGATGCCGGAACTCCTAAATTTACATCTGGTGGTGCTTTAGTTCTCGCGGCAGTAAACGATCAAATTACGTGGGAGACACCTGATTATATCAAGAACTACAATGCTTTTCCTATCCATGAACCAACATTGGCCGGGACAAGTATTACACTATCTAATCACGAAGCGACATATGCAATAGATGGTGGCTCTGGTTATGGTGCCTTCAAACAACTAATGTTTCCAAGGGCGGGCGGCGGTGGATCGTCAAGCTCAACAAACGTAACAATGACTAGTACAACCGGTGTTGTAGTTGGAAGTTATGTCTTTGGAACTGGTATTGCTTATGGTGCTACGGTCTCAAGTATAACAAACGGCACCACAATTGTAGTTAGCATAGCTAATACTGCTACTGTCTCTGGTATACTAAGATTCAGTGAATTACCAGGAGAAACTATTGCTTCCACTGGCTTTAAAATGAAAATCCGTTTGAAAACTGTATCAGCAGCGGCCTCAACGTCTTTCTCGTCTATTTCTGTAAACGCCATTCCAAGTGGAACAAATGAATACACGCTAGACTTCGCTAATGTCTCTCTAAGTGGTTTAGTTACAGGAAGTAGAGTTAAAGCTACAAAGGTTAGTAATGGAGACCTATTGTACAATGGTGCGGAATCTGCTGGCTCTGTTAGCTTTGAAACTGACTATATTGGTGCGGTAAATCTTGAAGCCCGTAAAGCTAGCTCTGCACCGTATTATAAGCCGTTTGTTACTCAAGTTACAACCGTATCAGACACAACTGTAAGTGCCGTAGCCCTACAAGTAGAGGATTAATATGGCAATCACAATAAACTGGTCTACACAAGTAATAAATATTCCACAGAACTATCTTTTGTCTCTTGGAGGCGGCGTCTATGAATTAGATGTTGACGAATTTCGCCTAGACTTAAAAAATATTGAAGATGGAGAAGAAGGGATAAACTTTCCAGACACTCACAGACATAATACAGAAGTTACTTTGGGAAGTCTTACTCTTGCAAGAGTTGTTGAAATCATAAATGGATACACTATTACTTTTGAAGATGGACAATACGCCGTTAATCTAGTGGGTGCCAATAACAATATAGCGGACGTTACAAATGTAAATCAAGTGTCTGTTAGAGCTAACAATAGTGCTGGTTTAATTGTAGCTGGTGGTGGAGGCGGTGGTGCTAGTTGGGATGATGAAATAGAAGACGGATTTACAGCCAGAAGAATGCTTAGTATTATTGCATCTGCTGTTGCTGGCAAATCAAACGGAGGCCCAGGCAATCCAAGATTTAGGAATGTCTCCGATACTGGATACCAAATTTCCGGTGTTGTTAATATCAGTGGAGATAGAACTACAACGGTCTATTATGACCCCTAATCTTTAGCGGTGTGGAACAAAATAACTTCTTGTTGGCCAGCGGCCCTTTTCGTAGTCAAATCTATTCTGAACATCGTATATTCTATATTGTGGTCGATATCCATACAGGGGATCGGTCATTGTGTTCTTAAAATAAGGTCGAGCTTGTGGATATCCGTAGTATCCATAATTACCATAAAGATTAACATAAATCTGTGCATTAGCCGTCGCTACAAAACAACATACTAAAATCAAAGCTGCTACTAAAGTTTTCATTTTAACCCTCAATTTCTATTACGTAAGTTTTAAGACCCTTTTCCTTAGCTATATTTAACATGTGAGTACTTCCTTTAGACCCATCACGAATTATAACGATTAATCCCCCATCACCATTTTCGTTTACATATTCTGCCATCTCTACGTTTCTTCTATAACCAGCACTCTTACCATACTTATCCCAATCTGCTGGCATTTCCACTACAGAAATATTGTTTCTTTTTGCCCATCTTAATCCAGCTAGATCGGCCCCTCTTGCCATTCCACATACAACTTCTGTTATATCAAAACAGCTTGCTTGAATCGTCTTCTCAATAAACAAATCTTCGTGACCTTCTATTGCTTCTTTTCTAGATTTAGCGTTTCTAAAAATAAGGCCATCTGGCGGAACTATAAATTCTCTACTTCCCGCAATTATTACTCTCATTATTTTCCTCAAGTTCTTTTATTATGTTTTCAACCTGCGTTATTTCTGCGTTTATAGCGGCAACAGACTTAGGTGTGGCTCTTTGAGGGCCTATTTTTGTTCTATCGTTGTATGTTTCGATTGCTTTTTTAATATTTGGATCAAAGTCTCCATTACTTAAGATATCTAAGGCTTTTTTGACTATTTCAAAGTTTGGCCCCTCAGAAGAATCTATTAATTCTATTATTTTGTCCGCATCCATTCTAAGTCCATAGATAAGGTTGAAGGGCACAAAGACGCTGCATTTTTTGAATTAACAACTCTTGATCTAGCCGCTGTATGTCCATATTGCGTCTAATTAATGTTTCCCATTTTTTCTCGTCTGATTCTGATTCAAAGTCGTGGAACAGTTGGTAGTATCCATTATCTGTTTTGCGAAAGTTACTCTTACTTATTTTGTGAACTAAATCAAAATTGTTTTCGTATTCTTGTCTTAAATCGTGGTCCCAAATGTCGCTGTACTCATCATTGTCTGACATGGCTTTTTTCCACCAATCATACAAGTCCTGCATTTCGTCACGAACATTTTTCTCTACACCATCAACCATAATCAGGTGTGGATATTTACCATACCAATCTACCCATACAAGAGAACACTCTTTATCCACAAAATCTACTAAGATTTGGAACATAAAGTGTGGTAGTAAAGTGCATCTATCTGTCCACGTATAATGTGGAAGTGTAATTGGATGAATAACGGTATAGCGATACCAGAAGAAACATCTTAGGCGATACAGTATCTGCCCAGGTCGCCAATCATAAGGAATTAGTTTCCAGTAGAATCTTTTAACGCGATCTAGCAGACTTAGAGAATCAAGATATTCTTTGTCATCTTCAAACATTTTAACTCTTTTCCCAAGTAATAATGGCCGGGGTCACTTTAGGACGAAGGACTACTTGAACAATCTCATATTCTTCTTTTTCATCATCATCTTCTTCATATATGAAGTTTTTACAATTTTCAAGAGAATCTCGTCCATAAATGACTTCGCAGTTATTAGATAATACATAATATTTATTTTCTATTTTCTTTTTAGTTGCCATTTTTATTATTTCCTATCGTTAAGTGATAACAATCAAATCCTGTTCTTAGTTCTTTTAATCCCAATTTTTTCCTAATGTTGGCGATGTCTTCTGAAAATACATCAAGAAACCAATAGGGGGCTTTGTTGATAATTTGGTTGTCGTAATAAACGTCGATAAGACAACCATCTAGATATCCCCAATTTAATTTCGCGTGTTCCAGTCCTAGTCTGACTATTGTAATGTGGGGTTTATATTTGGGTGGCTGTACGTAGTAATATTTTGGAATAAGACTGCGATAATAATCCGCTATATTCCTATCTACATAGGCCACACAATATTGCCTATAATAAGCTACTTTCGCTTTTGTTTTAAACATGTGGAGACAACCGGTTCTGCCCCGGTGACCTGACTTTGCAAGAGTCGAATTTTCCTGATTAAACTATATCCCCAAGTGGTCCAGCAAGTAATCGAAACTTGTACTCGAAATTGTAAGTATCGTATTTTACCAATAAACTACAGGACCGTATACAATAGATTTCGTGACCCCCGCCTTATATCGGATCATATCAGTCACGGTACTACATTGGCCAGGGCCTTTATAATGTATACCGACTGCCGATTCTTCTATCTATTGTAAGCCCTCTCGACGGGATTTGAACCCGCGTTCTCCTACGTGACAGGCAGGCGACCACTCCAGGCTGGTCCACGAGAGGATATATTCATTATACACAAAATTTTGAGTTTGTCAAGTGTGGTTCGTAACTTTTTAGTGTATAATTCATTGGTTCGATATTTTTTCTAACTTGAGTATAAAATGACTAAAAAACAACAAATATTATCTTTACGAGCTATGGGATATAGCTATAGACAAATTTCTGAGAATATTCCGTGTTCTAAAAGTCTTATTGCCTATTATCTTGGAGATGGTCAAAAGGAAAAAACTTACGCTAGAGTTAGAAAATGTAAAGCAAACAGACATCCATTTGCTGCTAAAATAAGCACATATTGCTGTGAAAGAAACTATAATTTTGGACCAAATTCAAGTAATGGAACATATAAGTATAAACAATTATTAAGGGATAAAATTAAAGTTTTTTCAAAAAAGGATAATAAATATATGAAACCTACATTTACAGTAGAAGACGTTATTGCTAAATTTGGAGAAAATCCTGTTTGCTATCTAACGGGGCTACCTATAGATATCTATAAACCTCGTACTTATGAGTTTGATCATAAAATACCTCGGTCTCGCGGTGGAGATAATTCTATTGAAAACTTGGGTATATGTACTAAACAATCTAATAGAGCTAAAAGAGATATGACCCCTGATGAATTTATAAATCTTTGTAAACTTGTTGTAGAATATAAGGGTGGATAGAGATAGTTGAAATCTCCTCTCAAAATTCACAATTTCGCATGTTCGCCGCTACACCATACCCACCATGCTGGTCATTTTTATCCTAGCGACCTACTAGTTCTAGTACAGTTTTTTGGATAGTTATTACTAGTCTAACTAAGTAACCTATCGGGGTTACGCTCCCCGCTCTAAAGCTTGAAGGGCTTTCGACATACTATTAGTCCAATAGGTCATATTCAGTGGGATTGAGGACGCTCGAATTCCTGTCTTTAGTTCTTCAGACTAACGCTATACCATCTCAGCTACAATCCCATAAAGTAGAAACGTCAAGAATCGAACTTGAAACAACATAGTTATCAGCTATATTAGGTAGACCATACCTTCCGTTTCCATAAGTCGGTCGTGGTGGAATCGAGCCACTCGTCAGCCACCACAATGTTTTTTGACAAGAGTTTTACAGACTCCCATGTGGATCACAACCGATGGCGGCAGAAAAGAGAATCTAACTCTTGAGAGGGTATTAGCCCCCAGGCGTTTTCAAGACGCTTTCCTCGTACATGCCGGACTTCTGCCATATTTACAAACAGCGGAAAGAAAGGGCGACGACCCCTTAAGACGTATATTTCATACGCCCGCTTCTTTAGCAAAGAAGTTAGCTTAGCCACTAGCAACTCTTTCCGTAGCTGCATCGACTGGACTCGAACCAGTGGTAGATAAATCAAATGGTTAACAGCCATTCCCAACTCACCATGCGGTTGGCCCGATGCAATGTTAGTTTATTTTAGAGTCAAGGAAAACCACCCCTATGTGTTAGTTACAACTCTTAGTCTCAAATATCGGATTTGCACCGCGACTCCAACTCCCAAAGCTGGCGTGTTCCTATTACACTATATTCGAGTTTTGTTTTTAATACGACGCCAATTCGGGCAAATCTTTATTCGTTTGAATCTCGGTCGTTTCAATTATTATACCCCTTTTCCAGCAGAAGTCAAGAGTTATTCGTGGAATTTTCCGATCTTTTTCTGCATTCTTCGTAGGCTTCTTCGCACTTTTGTAGTTCTGCGTAGAATTTACGTGCCAAAAACTTGATTTTCTCCAATTCGTCTAGTCTTGAAGTCTGTTGAAGTATTTTTTCTTCATAAGCTTCTATCTGCTTCTGCAAGTGGTCTGTAAATTTATGCAAAGAGTCAAAAGCTGTACTATAGTCGTCTCGATAGTCTCTTCTAGCGTTTGAACTAAATAGAAATTTGAAACAACTTAATATGAATTCCCATATGTATGTCATTTTTTATAAATCTCTCTAATGTTTTCATCTTCATATATATCATCAGGAATTTTCCACAAAGGATCGTTCTCTGTTATGTCACAATAAACACGCCTTACAAAACTCACACAGTTATCGTGTCCATCATTTTTTAAGATACGAAATAACGAGGCCCATTTTTTATAGCTTTTCCCTATAAAATTTCTGGCGTAACCAGCGGCTTCTGCCCCATAACTTCCTTCTAAGTATCTAACCCCATATATTGTGGGATAACGGTCGATAAACTCCATGATTTCACTACATATTATACCCTCTTTTTGAGCCTCAATCACTATATCTCCAACATATAAAGCAGCGTGATTGAGCCAGCCTGGACTGGTATTATGAATAAGGAGTCTGTTTCTGGTTAAGAGTATATCACCAGGAATTAAAGCAGTATATAGATTGCTGCCGAGAGACATAGAATAAGACCGGAGATTGATAGCAGTAAAAACAAAGCATTTTTTAGGTTATGATTCATTCTCTAACGCCGTTATTCTATTTTCTAGATATTTAAGATCGTTGTTAAGTTTATTTTTCTTTTGTACTACTTCTTCTAATTTTTCTCTAATTCCGCTGAACTTAATAGTGTCCCGACTATTATATTCATGGAGAGATTGCCCTTTTCTTGATGTAGCAAAAAATACTATTCCCAGCATAGCTAAAAATTTTATCATTGGAGTCTGTCCAGTAATTTACGATGGTTGTCATTAAGCCACCCCAACTCTTCCAATTGATCCTTAATAATACAAATCCTACTATATAATACACTATTGAGCGTTTCTAGCTCAGTTTGGTACTCATATTCCCCTGTTTTAGCTAAATCTGCACATATTGTGCCATAATAATACATCTCTATACAACTAGCGAAACTTTCTGTGGCCCTATGTTTATTGCCCTTTTCTATTCCAGTAGAGGCCCCATGCATATACGCAGATACCTCGTCTAGTATATATAATGGCTCATTATTCCAGTATTTTCTTTGCTCCACCATATAAAGTGGATACCGAGGCCCCCGCTCCTCTTTTTTAATTTTTTCAGCTATTTCTTTGAGAGTTATTTTGGGATGTTTTTTGATTACAAATCCCTTATTTCTAAGTAGGTATATACCGCAATCAGCCTTGAAATTTTGGCGAATTTCGCTATTAATTCTATGAGTACACTCGTGGGAAGAAGTAATTAAATCAGAATCTCTATAATTGACTGTCATTCCGCCTACATTATATGAGGGTAGAATGTAACTATCAATGTCTTGATAGACTGACTTATCAGGGGCTTGTCGGAGTGGTTTTAGCTGGACCCACTCTGCTCTTCCTGAATTGCAAAAAGCACAAACAATAATACAAATAGCCACAACATATTTTAACCCCATTCCTTGATATCCCTTTTAACTATGTTTTTACTTTCTATTCTATCTCTTTTCCCGTCTATACGCTGTTTTGAGCAAATTTTACACTTTGGTTGACCACAATCAAATGGAGATTTAGAATGACAGCGGCCCTCAATAGAATACTTTGTATCTCCGAAAAATTTCCGATAGCTGGCGGACCTGCTTTTTCTTTTGTTTTCTTCTTTAGAATTATGGTAGCGTTTCATTTGTTTTCTCACTAAAAGAGATGTGGGTGGGACTCGAACCCACGAGAAACCTAAGTTTGCGATATTTGCAGTATCGAGCATTCGCCGCTCTGCCACCACATCAAAAAGTGCAGATAGCCATAATCGAAATGGCGACTATACCTTGGCAAAGTATTGTTTTACCACTAAACCATATCTGCAAAGTGCGTCAGACAAGAGTTGAACTTGCAACCTTTAGATTGGAAATCTACTGCTCTGCCAATTGAGCTACTAACGCCTGTATATGTTATACCCCTAGATTATAGTCGATATAATCATCAAACATTTCCTGCCAATACTCTTCTTTAGCCTCAAAAAACGCCATTCCACCTAAGAAAGAAAGCAAAAAAGCCTTCGCTCTGCCAAATATGATCATCCTTGATCTATCTGGGTCTTCACAAACAACAGTGGTTTTTTCCTTAAAATAATTTTCCAAAGTATTAAACAATTCTGTTGGAACGTCCATTAAGTATGGCTCAGAATAGATAAACTTACGTTTCTCATCTTTTGAGACTTCTATGCACCAAAATTTATCTGGGGATTTTTCAGACATAATTATTCCTTCATCAAATATCCGTTACCAACAATCTTCAAGATAACCCTATTACCCTTACGGTCTTTTCTTTCCTTAACTGGCCGTATAACGACACCCTCTCTAACATGGTTTGCTAACATAGACTTACCCTCTGCTAGAAGGGGTAAATCATCAATAGGCATTACTACACTCTCGTGTTCAATTGGTGCCATAGGAATCTTAAAGGCTTTGCAAATGTAAACCAATTCGTCTGAGTCCATGAAAGACCCATCTGGACGCATTATGTCGAAAGCAGCAAAGCTCCAATCTTTTTGTCCATAGGTAAATTTTCCTACTTTGCCATATAATTCTCCCCATAGAACACAGCCTTCGTTCGCCTCACAAAAAGCTTTGATGCCTGGAATTTCTTTATAACACTTCCACCACTGACTGTTTTCAGAATCTTTTTTCCATAAATTGCGAGAGCCACAATATTGTTGACCTTCTATGTAGACCATACGGATATTGGAATTATGAACGACAACTCCATTAGCTATAAAGTTATTATTTTTAGTCTGGATATCATGCTTCACATATTTTTCTTTTATTCTCTTTACGCTCTTTACTTTCATCTAATGGCCCCTTAAAGTTTTCTATTTTTGTTTCTTCACAACCTAAGTGGTGATACATATTATAAACCCAAAATTTAAGTTCTTCTTCTGGTAGATTTCCCTTAAGTATATTAATCCTTTTGTGTACAATTTGTATATTTCCCTCAATATATCCTTTGTCAGATTTAATTCTGTCTATAGACGCCGTTTGTGAAACTTGATTATTAAAATTAGGTTGAAATACAATAGGAACACCACTTAATGCACATTTTCTGTCTTGTTTTTCATATAAGCCCCAAACATATTCCTTAGTAATATCAAAAGTAACATGTCTTCTTAAGCAATCATCTATAATTCTTCTAAAATATTGTTGAGATATATCTTTATATCCACCCTTTCGGAGTTTTTCTGTTTTAAGACAACCACAAGATGCTGTAAGTTGTCTATTTATAGAAGCTTGATTTACTATGGTTTCTTTTCCACAATCGCACCTACATTTTAATAGTGTTTTTCCAAATTTGTCGTATCCAGCATAATCAAGTATTTCTAATCGGCCACACTTTTGTCCTAAAAGTCTTTGTGCGTATTTTTTATGGCTTGACATGGCTTTTAATCCATGTCTTTTCATATAATTGTATACGGTTCCCTCAGATATATTGTTTTCTTCTGCTATTTGTCGTTTGAATTTTGTTTTTAATTCTTGTTCTAGAAATTCTTTGGTAAAAATTTTACTTATATCTTTTCTCATAACAATTCTCCTTTCTGTATTATTATACACAAAAGAGAACTTAGAGATAAGCAACAACGTCATCTTTTTCTGAAAGATCAACAGCTTTTACGTAGCCATTAGTCGTTAAAATTAGGTGATTTTCAGTACAAATAAGCTTTCTATCGTCTTCAAAAACTATTTCTACCCAATCTCCTTCTTTTTTTCCAACTAGCTTTTCTAATATTTCGTCCTCTTCAAATTCCTTAGTTTCTAGATTGTAAGACAATATTTTTTGTCCAACTCCAATATCTTTAATTTTAACAGACCCGTGCCGAGTCTTAACTAAAGTGTCTGCATGGAAACACCCATTCAATTTTTCCTGTATAAAAAGAGCCTCCCCTTCTATAAAGTTTTTCTTATAGCGATAGAAGTTGTCAATATCATACTTAGGAACAAAAGCCGTGGGGGCCTTCACACAATCTGAATCTTTACTTTCCGCAATAGGCTCGTATCTTTCCAAACCTAGTTCTTCCCATAGATCATCACCAATATTAGCACCCTCTGGAGCAGGTATAAGCAGACCCATAGAGATAACTCCACGAAGTTTCTTAACTTTTACTCTTTCTTTAGTGCGTCCTACAGTGTCAGATGCCAAGAATGAAAACTCTGGTCTAGTTGTGTCAACGATTGTGTCAGGAGTGATGTACACGGCCTTTTCAACACCTAGCCAGTCTGTAGTGCGAACTACGACTGTAAATCCATAGACCGAGACTAGGCTCAGACTATCTGCGTCTGGATGGTTTTGCATTACTACTGGAACGACTTCTGCTGTTGAATTACTGCTCATTTTTTATTTCCTATAATATTCCTGCGTATAATTATCTTTTTTCTCGTAAAAATTCATATTCTTCTCACAAACAGGACATTTAGCTTCACCAAAACTACCATTTCTTTGGTCATTATAAATATGTAGTTCCGCCTGTCTAGCCTCAATAACTGACTTGCAAGAGTGGCAAGTTCCTCTCCAAATTTTATCGTCTGGTTTTTGGCCCCTAGAGATAATATTCATTGGTTTTCATCCATTTGGTTTTGAATGCCGTGACAGCTTTTCATATACTCAGCTATTTCTTTTTTTCGTCTCTTGAAATACTTATAGTCTTTTTTAAGTTTTTTGTATTTGACTAAATGCTTATAGTATTCTTCAAGATTTTCAATGTAGTTTTTTATGTTTTGAATTGCATTGGGTCTAACTATTATAAAGTCCCAATCTGGCGTTCTCGGCTTAAGTGGTTTAATCGGTTTCTGCATTTTATACCTTTATAACTTCTGGTTCTGTCAACGTAAATCCCGTGTCATGCATAAATAAATTTTCTGTGCCAATCGGCAACTCAATCCCTAAAATAATAGAGCATGATATGGTCGTATAAGCCCACTTTCCGTCTCTTAACTCGCTCGAAAATGATGTTAACAACTTACCTTTATAAGTAATAATAGCAAGAAGAATCTTCCCTAAATTTTTAACCGAAGGAGTAATTATCTCTTCCTCACCTAGAATCCAAAACTTTTTACTGTTATTGTTCATCTGTTTTGTCACATTCTAAAAATTCTATAACATCCCAACAATCTGAATAATCTGCTGTACATTCTTCATCTACAATAATAAAGAAATCTGTATTACAAACCGGACAACTAACCATATCGTCTGTATGGTTAAATTCTAAATCTGCATTACATTTAGGGCAGTCATAGAAATATTTCATTACTTGCTTAGTTCTTTCAAAAGCTTCTGATTTCTTTTTTCTATCTCTTCTTCTACTTTCTTCAATTCCTCGTCAGAACCCGCTATGAATTTAGCTAACTCTTCCTTGTATTTATTTAGCTTGTCTTCATAATCTTGAAGTTTCTTAACATATGAGGCACTAGCCTTTTCGTATGCCAACAACTGTTTATTATAATGAGGATTCTCTATTTCATATTCTTCATCATCTTGTACGTAGATAGACGGCGTTCCATAACTATCATAGCTATCATCAAAAATGATTTTTAAATTACCAACATGACTACCAATGTCTGCACAATATCCAAATTTTTCGAGTATAGCCGCTAAAGACTCTCCAGAGAAAATCTCCGTTTGTTGTCCACGAGTTTTGATATGCCTTTTGGGCATAACTGGCTTGGAGGGCTTTTTTGGTTTAGTCGGCATTTTCATTTTGACATTCCTCTTCGATACAAATCTTTTCCATTCTCAAATAATCTAGGCATTGTTCCAATAAAGCTATTTTGTCGTCTACCGTTTGTTCATTATGTAGGGCATCGAATACTAGGTCGCATTTTTTATCTAAGTCATCTTTACAATACTTTGTCCAGCTTTCCCACATTCTGTCCACCATATTAGAAGTTTCCATAATTAACCTGACACATCGTTAATCCAATTTTTCTTCCGAAGTCAATCACCTGATCACGATCATCGTAACACGCAACAATATTGTATCGTGTAGCGATATCACACCACATACGTTCTTTCACGATATAATCTTTCTCTCCATTTCCAGTTGGACGAATATGAAACTCATCATAATGAATTTCTTGATCTACTAACCACTGTTTGGTTTCTGGCTCGCAAATCCCGTCTCTTCCGGTACAAATAATTATTTTGTTTCCACAAGTTTGGTGAGACCACAAGATTTCTCTAATATTCTCATTAACCGTATCTTCGCCCACCCTTCTCCAGTCAAACGGATTTCTGTCGCCCTTAATAGCAAGTGTGCCGTCGATATCAAAAATATAGCATAATGGAAGGCTCTTGTCAAGAGCAATCGGTTCAAAATTCTGAACAATAGGCTTGAAGTCAAAACTATTTTTAAGTTCCAAAAACTGCTTGTATTGTCTGCAAATTACTTCCTTACCAACCTTACGGACTCTCTTGCTATCTCTCGCAAGACAAGTCTCTAGCGGAGCATCCACAACGCAAAAATCAATATTAGCACCAAACTGGAGATACTGATTGATGTAAGAACGCTTAAGGTGAGTGTTATCTACGATGACATTAAAGCCATCAAGCAAAGCTGCCCGAATAGCATTATTCAACGCTTGAGTAACCCACTGTTCATGTAGGTTGAAGTTGGAAGTAGTGTAATATTCACTGACATTTTCTGGATCATAACTAAACAACATTTCTCGAAACTTATCACGAGAAAGAATGATAGTTCTCCACTTACGCAAAGAAGCAACTTGTTTAGCCTTTGTGCTTTTACCAGAACCAGAAGGTCCCACCATTAATGTTATTGAATTTTGCATTTTGTTTTCCTATTTTTTGTTGTTTTTATAATATAGTAATAACGTCCCCATTTTGACAAACTTCCTGACAAAATCCCCTCATAACCAAATTGGGGGCTGTCTTATTCCATTTAGTTTCACAAGGAACGAGACACTCTATATTTTGCGTAGTGTAACATTTCCCACGAAAATGTACGGACATACACTTCTTGGCTTTGAAGTAATGATAGAAGAATCTATATTTTTTCATCGACACGCTCTATGTTATAAGGAAAACCCAAGAAATAATAGGCTCTCATTTTCACAGATTTATCTTTAGTGCGACAAATAGTAGGACTACCTATGTTTCCACAATTTGGACACACTCCATTAGAATACATTTTGGTGTGATCGCTCATTTCTATATCGCAATTAACACACACATATATTCTTTCGTACCATTCTTTTTGTTTCCACAATTTCATAATGACCTTTCATAAAAACTATAATCTGGTTGGACTCGAACCAACGGCTCTGGTTTACCCACCGGCGTTTGGCCCTTTGCCATGAGGCGGTTCCCGCTCTACCCACTGAGCTACAAACTACAGCTTTCTGTATTCTGGCTTTATCATGTTCCACAGAGTCTCTTTGTAGTCTTTTCCGTCGTACATAAGAAACAGTATACGAGATAATGAGCCAGTTGTCAATGCCTGTTCTGCGAATTTGCGGCGATTAGGTGTCTTAATTGCCGCAAAAATCTCTTTCGCTTCCTTTTCTTTTTCATTAAAAAGCCACTTGACAGAATCCGCATAGTCTTTAATCAAGTTATAAAACTCATCAGGAATATCCTTAAGAACCGACATATCCTTACCTTTAGACACCCACTCCCAAATAGAAGTAGTGCTTAAATTGGTACAGATTTTGTGCAGTCTAACATAATCTGCAAACTTTATCTTACAACGATCCCCGTTAGAAAACTTCACCACAAAACCCTCTTCGTTTTGAGTGTTGAGGGATTGTATAGTACTATAGTCTCTAAAGTCGTGTCTGTATGCACATCTACACTTACTTACATAACGACTAAATGCGTCATAAGCCACCTCATATTCATTGGTTCTAAAAATACCCGTAAGAACTAATTCATTCTTAGGATATCTACAGACCACCAAATTGTCTGGACCTATCAATTCAAAGCAAAAAGTATAGTTTTCGTAATCTTGATGAAACTTGATATCTTTTACTAACTCAGTAGCCATTAAAGCTTGAGTTGAAGTAAACGACCCTCTAGAAGCAACAACTTGCTGCCCCTCATACCAAAACACAATAATCAAAGACCCATCTAACTTAGAATATACTTCAAAGTCTGACGTTTCCCTGTATTGTTTTTCTTCGATGTTGAAGAACTTACGAAATGGCGTAGCAACAACATCACCATCATTTGTGGTGATAAGACCACGAGCGTATAAAGTAAGATCGTCCCACTTCTTAGAAAATTGCGTCTCCTCTGTGTAATTCCAAACACGTAAAGGTAGAGTAGGATGTTTTTGTGATCTTAACAATCCACGAGCTTCATACACCATTAATGTTTCTATTAACTTATAAGGCGACACCATGTGCGTTTGAATAAATAAATTTGACATAGTTATTTTATTACCTTAATTAAACAGAAAATCCTCAATCTTATAAACAAAATCTACTTCTAGTTCTTCCTCGTTGTAGTCACAATAGAACGAATTAGTTGTATAGACTCTATTGTATTTATTGCGAATTACGTTAGTTCCTTTACTAAAAATACCGTGAGTTACATACAAATCAAGGGTCTTGGGTTTAAACTTTTCTAGTTCCTCTGCGAGTCCCAAGAATGTTCCACCACCGTCACAAATATCATCAACTACTAAAATATTTCCATCAAAAAGAAAGTTGTCTATAACGCGAAAACCGCTAAGTTTACCAGTTACAGTATCTCTTTTCTTTAAGCATTGTATAAAATCCACATTAATCTTATCTGGAAAATAAACACTAAAAGTTTTCTTGGCGGCTCCCGCATCTGGAATGATAATAGTATCGTATTGATTTTCATCTACCAGATCATACAAAATACGCGAAACGTCGATAGTTTTCAAGTTGTTGATTAAAGCTTCTGTTACGGTCGAGTGAGGATCAATTGTCGTCACACTATCGTAATTTTGAGCATTAATAATGTCGGTATAAACCTTCAATGTAAACGGCTCGCCGATATTACTGATTCTATCTTGTCTACCACCAGGAACGTAAGGAATCACCAAATGTAGTTCAGTGTCTTGCTCTAACAACTTATGCACGTTCTTAATCGCATTAGTCACTGTTAGCAATTCGCCAAAATCTTCCCAATCTGTAACTCTAGCTACTAGAACAGCCTTGGCTGGAACCGCCGACAACTTGCAATGAAGTTCTCCACCTGGAAACTTAATAGCCGACACCGCACCTAGATTGCTGTATTTGTAGCTTTTAGTTTGGTTGTCAAAATATTTTTCGTATAACGAAATCATTTTTTAGCCTCTTTCTCTGGATCAAAATCCGCAGGTTTAAACTCTTCAATTCCGTGGTTCCAGCCCACCCAATATCCCCAAAGACACGCGATCATAATAGCTACAAAGTTCATTTATTAGCCTTTCACACAGGCATATATGATGCCCAAAATAGCTAATACTAACAAAAACACACCAAATCCACCCCACAGCGGAGCAGTTACCCACCACCATGACCACGAAATAACATTGGTCAACTTTAAGACCAAAAATACCAAGAACAAACTCCACATATAAAAGCCCTGCATGATACTAGTAGAATTTTCTGATTTAGACATTTCTTTACCTTTCTCGTTGTTATAATTCAGTTTTGTTTTCATTATCATTGTTTAAAACCTTTCTGTTGCCTTTCCTTCTATTTTAGCATTTTAAAAACAAAAGTCAAGAGAAAATCGGGAATTTTTATGGAATTGACTTACTCAAGCACTGAATCTACACAATAGCCGCGACAATCAATATCTAGGCAGTTTCTACACATTTCATAATGCCAGATTATTTTTTGTATTGCCTCAGTCTTTATGCGGTCAGACACACCATTTAATATAGTCTTCATTTCTTGAACAACTTCTTCTAGAGATTTAACCATTTTTCAATCTTTCTCTAATCTCGCCAAGCGTGTGTCGCCGAGTCATAACGCCGTTGTAAAACACATCTTCCAAGATGCCACCACGTTCTTCTTCCCAAGTACATTCTTGAGTAACTGTGCCATCTTCATTGACCCTCAATAGGCCCTTATGCGATGCTTTCCAACCGCCAGTCTTTGGCGACTTAAACAAATTATAAGGTTTTCCATTGACCTCAGCATAAGTGGCTTTTACAACGAAGCCTAGCGAGTCTCTAGTGTTGTATTGATATAGGTAGCTACCACAACCAAAAACGATGTTGTTGGCTGCAAAACCCTTCTGCATCAAAGAATCTAGAATTACATCTTCTCTCTCTAGAGTGATGCTGTCTCCATAGATTGCTCCAATCTTAGGATTCAGTTCTTTGTAGCCCTTACTATTTACACGGCCACCAAAGATATCCCACAGACATTCAATCAACCCTTTTCTCTCATACTCTGTTTCAGCATCAGGGTCTCCACAAAGAATAAACTCAGGAATACCACTGTCAGGACGGATAACAAGCTTTCCATCGCGGGCTAAAATCTGATCTTTCAGCTTAGGTAGGAATTCAGTAACCACTCCCCAAAAGTCATAGCTATCAGCAACATACGAAACAATCCCCTCTGGATATATTTCGGTGATGTATTTATCCAAGAAATTGAATTCTCCGTTAGCCAAATCTTCACCCATTAGGGCCGAATTTAAGCAAGCCACGCTGTGTTCACTTGCTGGAACGCTAACACCAATCATTTCATCATCGCTGTTTGCACTATAGTAATATTCTAAGAATGGAATAGCTGGAATTGTATCAGTACCCTTAAACGACAACAGGTGAGCCGCACCCGAAATACACGCCGTTTCAAGGCTACTCATTCCACGCATACTAAAATCGTGACCCTGAAAGTCAATAAACGAATCGTCTTCGCATGTCAGTTCAGTATATTTTTCCAAAATCTTACGAAACTCATGCGCAATCGTAGCTGTAGTACAAGCCTGCCACGAATAGTTACTTAAAATGGTCTCGATAAAATTGGTCAACCAGTAAAAATCTGGGTGAGTGTTATAAATGGTCAATAGCGGCACGTTAATATTGCCACGATATCCCTCTGGGACGGCCTTGATACATAAAGGCAAGTAACCCAAATCGTGAAGCTTCTCAAAATGTTCCAGCTTAACTGGACCCAGGTGATTACGCAAAATCCTCCCGCACTCAGCCATAACCGTAGCCTTTGGGAGATTGAAAAATCCGTCATTCCAGCTATCAATTAGATAGTCTTGGACAAAATATTGAAGCTCAAAAAACACAACCTTATTAATATTGCTGTATCTCGACTTACGTGGCGTAAAATTCGAGTATACCAAAGTTGTCTCTGGGTTATACTGGTCTTTGTGACTTTGCTTGTACGAGTCACAGGCTAGGACGGGGTTTAGTTTAAAGTTTCTCATTGTTTTCCTTTGTTGTTTATATCTTCTAAAAAAAGTATTTTACAAATTTTGCAATTATTTGTCAAGTGAACTATTAAAAATTGTCGTTGAAATTCTTCGTCCCTTAAACTATAGGCCACTAAAGTCGCTAGATCGCTATCTTCAAAGATTTCAGGATAAGGTCTAATAAACCCATTTTCCCAGATGAAAATTTGATACATGTCGTTATCCTTGACCCATTATAAACCTTTTGTGGCAATTGTCAATAGCCAATTCTAAAGAATTTCCAATTCCGATATAAATTTCTATCTTCGGAAACTTTAAACGCCGCCAAATACGACATTCAAATTGAAATTCAGGGTGGG
>JACCDG010154709.1_pt1 | contig 32999 bp, 74 predicted proteins | sample 7442471 | NCBI WGS metagenome assembly JACCDG01 (sample SAMN15323444, study PRJNA562643) | freshwater metagenome | isolation source: river surface water | place: USA:Blue River Watershed | collected 2017-08-17 | reverse complement strand
GTATGTGCAGTTCCACTAGTGTCTCTAGATACTCTAATAATATTTTCATATTTAAAAATATTCAAAATAGAAAATATTTCATTATCAATTTTAATGCTACTTCCTACAGAAACACTCTCTGGAATTTTTGCAATGTAAATATCAGTTACAATACCTGTAGTGGCATAATTTGGTACGTTTGAAATCAACGATGATGTATAACTTGTCACACCAATTTTATAAAATCCATTAAGAGTTGATAAACTTGTAGAAAATCCACTTACTTTGACATAATCTGAATCTTGCAGATTATGTTGAGGAATTATTTTTACCTTTACCTTTTCCCCATTTTTCCAAGTAAATACGGAATCGTTATATGTTAATAAAGAAGTTTGTAGTGATACAATATCTTTACCTTCAATTTCTGAAACTTCTGCAGATAAACCTTTCCCGTTGGTATCACTTTCATCAATTTGTAAGCGATCTCCCACTTTATAATTAACGCCAGGGTCAATTATTTCAAATTGATCTATAGAACTATTTGATACCGATTCTACGACTGCAATTTGATTTATAGACTCATTTGATTCTGGAATAAAATCATTATCGGCATATGGATCACCTACTTTATATGGGAAAGTATTTCTGACTAAACTTGATGAATTAAAATTAAATTCTTGAGTTAAAGTCTTATTTTCAGATATAAATTTAGATCTGAACGTATTACCGATAAAGTAAGGAAAACTTCCAACCTGCCTATTATTAGCACTAGTTATTGTTGTTGCAAAATATGCATAGATCCCGTTAGGAAATTCTGGAGTTACACAGAATCTTCCATTGTATTCATCCAGATCTCCAGAGTTATTATACTGATAGTCTTCAATAAAAAATCCAGGAGAAAAATCAGATGGTCTATTAAAAACTTTACTAGAATCTAATGCATAACCAGATACTAGTTTTTTAATGGCGGAGTTTTTATTTGATGGATTTGAATATCCAAAAGATCCATAGATTGGATTTCCATCATATGCCCATCCAATTATTGGAGAATGTGTAGATCCGTTGTCATTAAAAATATCTCTAGTTAATTGTGAGTATGAATAAATTGAATACTGCAAATTATTTAATGAATCTTTTAGTAGTTCTCCAGTGGATGTAGAACTACCAATATCTGAATAGATTGAATCAATATTAACTCTTAAAGATCTTACTTGCGGATCAAAGATTACTTTTTCGCCAGAAGGTTCTACAATTAGTTGTGTATCATTTTGAGAATACCCATTTCCTGGGTTGATAATCTCAACATCAACGATTTTGTTATTAACTACTACTGGTTTTAAAATTGCACCAATTCCAGATCCTATAACTTTAATTTCTGGTAGTGAGTAATATTCATCTCCAGGATATTGAATTGATACATCATTTATTCTTCCATCAATAACTACAGGTATCAATTGGGCGTATTTCCCATTTTTAACTATAATTGATGGTTTCTTGTGATAATTTAAAATATTAGATCCATAGTCCTGCCCATTATCATATACATAAGTGTCAATTATTTGACCTCTTACGATAGGAGTTGCTTTAATTTGTCCCTTAAATTGGGTACTTCCAATTCCAACATAAGTATATTCTACATTTAAAGATATTTGTGGATAATTAAAAATCTGATATCCAGATCCAGATGTAGTGAAAGTGACATAATCACCTCTTTGATAATTTGATACGAATGTTCCACCAATTCCTGCATCAGATAATCTAAACGAATTTTCATCAACTTTAATTACATAATATTGCTTTTCAGTACTTAATCCACTGATACCTGATGTTTGATAATTATATGTTACTAGTTCTCCACTGTTAAATCCATGATTTGAAAATGTTATAGTATGATTGGACGTTGAAATACCTGAAGGAAGAACTCTAAGTTTCCGATTTTGATATCCAGATCCTCCATTTATTACTTTTATTTCACGTAGAGTATTTTTTGGTAAAGTAACAAATTTATGAACACCTGTAGTTCCAATTGTTGTAAATCCTACAGTGTTAATTCCGGATACATATTCTGAAAATGATTCATAAATTTGAATTGTAGTGTCATTTATGTATTTTGCATAGTATGTTACTTCATTTTTTAGAGTTTTTCCGGTATCAAAATTATTTCCATTAAAAGTTCCTATTCCGAGTGGTGAAGCATTTCCAGGTCTGTAAATTATTGCATCGCCATCGATTAATCCGTGTCTAGATTTAAATGTTATGGTCTCATTTGATACATCTACGCCGCCACCATATACTATTTCTCTTGCATCAAATTCTATTTCTCTCCTTCTTCTCTCAATAATTGGTTGAAATGCAGCTCCACTACCATTTCCGCCGGTAAGAGCAACGGAAACCACAACATTTATATCAAAATCTTGAGGAGATACATAAATTTTTTCTACAGATCCATCTACTATTGGTTGTACCTTTGCAGATCCTTCTGAAACAACCAATTCAGGTGGATTGATTACATCATATTTTTTTCCTCCACTTAAAACATTTACAGATTCTAGTGGACCATAGAAAATTTGATTTTCGGATTTGTAATTTGTAATTTCAACACCATTGATCAGCATTCCAATAGAACCAGGTTCAGTTAAATCGGATTGCCCATCTCCAATATTTGTCGAAATTGGAAATTTTTTAAGTATTTTTTGTGGGGATAATACTTTTTGCTTTTGACTATTTAAAACAAAATTATGATTTCCGGCAGTTAACGCACCAAATCTTAAGTAATTGTCAGTTCCTATAAGATTTCTAGAGAGATATAGTTTTACTTGTTGATTATTTGTACCTGGAACTATTTCTACGTAATAAAATCCTTCAGTTAACCCAGAAATTGGAGTTTGTGATGGAGTATAGTATACTTCACTTCCAGTTATAAATGAAACTTGTTCTGAAAATGTTATTTTAGAATACAGTTTAGTAATATCATCTTGATCTAAAACACCAGATGCATTATATGAAAAGATTGATTTAGAAATTTGATAAGATGGTAGCGAATTTGATGCGACATACATGCTTTCATCGCTATCATTGTATACATTTTGAACGTCTGCAAATAAATCATTATATTCTAAAGAATATTTTGTTGATGATATTGAAGATGTTTTAATTTTTCTTCTTACATCATAATCAAATGCAACATTTGGAGTGAAACTCGTGTTTATTGTAATTTGATTATTTGTAGTATTAATAGAATTTATTAATACGTTTGAGGCAACTACAGTCTGAGACCCTCTAGATAGAATATCAATTCTATCTCCCACTTTTAAACTAGATTTGTCTATATCACTTTTTAGAATAAATTGTGTTTGAGAAACAAACCTATCAATTTGGTATCTTGAACTGGTATTATAAATCCAACTATTTGCAAAAATTTCTTTCTTTGATGGATTTACATCTTTATTTTTTATTAATTCGCCAACATTCTTTACGGTTATTTTTTCACCAACATCTATGTTAGAATCACTGTTGAGTAAATTTAATCCAGTTAGTACACCAGTTAATCTGAATTCTACCTTTTTAGAAAGATCTCCATTTTCGTAACCGTAGTAAGTATCTGAAGATCTAATTACTGATGCTACTGGAATCTGTTCAACTATTCCTGAGCATCCAAAAAATTGATTGATACTCTTACTGGTATATTCAATTACGTTGTTGCCGCAGTATATTTTTCCGGAAGGTGGAAATCCAATTGTAGAATCTACAATTATTGTAGAACTACCTACACTTACTGTGTTTAAATTTTTAGTGCTTCCTGTAATCTCAAATGTTCCAGTTATGGTTGGAAATGCATCATCATATCCAACGAATAAAAGGAACTTATAATAAGTTTTTCCTTTTCTTGTGATTACTTCAACTTCAGAAACTGAAGCAGTTGTTTTTTCATCAGTGCTCTTTACAATAGTTTGACCAATTAAGTTGAAAGGATTTCCTGAAATTAGATCTCCAATTACAACAACTCTTCTTGAATATGTTGCTGAGGAAGGTTTAATTAGAAACTGCTCTAAATCTACAACTTTTGGAGTCTCACCGAACAAAATATTGAAGAGAATCCTAAAAGATTCATTTGTACCCTTAGACTCATAAAAGGTTCTTGCTTCTTTTACAAAATTACCTACGTTTAAATTCGAAGTAAAATTTAAATTTTCAAATCCTGGAGTTAAAGAATACTTAAGTTTTTTATAAAACTCTTGTAAAAACAGTACACTAAGATTTTGAATCTTTGAATTTTCAGAGTGACTGCTTGCACTTGATTCTGAAAAAACTAATTCTTCTGAGTTTAAAGTTTGGTGATAATCAGTTACACCAGAAAATCCACGAATACAACCAGTAAATGTATTTGTTGTTATTCCGGTGTATGTAATAATCTCATCATCAATTTTTAATAATCCATATTTTTTAGGAAATCCTTTAGTACTTGATACTACTATTTCCGTTGATGTACTTGATATATTTGAAGAAAGAGACGTAAATCCTACAATAACTTCTGGTGTTAAGTTATCTAACTTGAGATATTGATCTAAATTATCAACTATATCAATTGTACCACCTTGAAATTCTTGGGAAATATAATATTGCCGCAAGAATTCCGATAATTTTGGACTTTCATCTAAAATAAATTCCGGGAGTTGATTTTCAATTATATCTTGTACTTTTATCCTAGATTCAAAACCAGTCTGTATCATATTACGACCTCTTTAGTTCTCCGTTGGAATAACTTGATCTATAATAATCATTACTAGAGAATAAGACACCCGATGTGTCGTCACCAGAAGCGATTACGTCTTTAATCATATTTATTGTGCTTTTTGAAACATCAAATGCCAAATAAAGGCCTTTTAACCCAATAATATCATTCGATTCTGGGAATGCTTGTATTTCAATAATATCTTGATCAAGAGATGTTGAAGTAATATTTAAGGTTCCTAATAATATTTCTCCAGTTTCATAATTAACTGTACCGACAGATTTAACAACTATTGGAGTTTTTAAAGATACAGTTGAACCAGAACCAACAGCAACAGGTGAATCTTTTACAATTGAAATCACTCCAGTTCCTTTCAAAGATCCATCTGAATTTTTTTCTGGAGTATCAGTAAGATACACGGTTTCACTTTCTCCAAGAATTTTGAATCCAGTAGATTTTATATTTTTACCCAATGGATTTATGTGAAATTTATTTCCAAAACAAATTTCATACTGTGATGGGAAATTAATTAATGCTTTTAAATCTCTTCTAATTCTTACTTTTGTGATATTAGAAGTAATTGCAGAATCAGTTTTATCTATAACCTGGAGAACTTTACTGTATTTAAATCTTCCACCAAAAGAATTAAGGTCCGTAGAATTTGAATATGAGTTTAAAGAATTTATAACTCTGGTCTTTAAGTCATCTAAGGTATCAACTTGAGAATAATTATAATAGATTGAAGAATCTATTTCTACGTAAAGAATATTTAAATCACTGATTTCAACATTAACACCAGCAACAGAATACTGCTTTAGTTTATTCTTAATTTGTTCTTTATTAAAATCAGAAACAAATGTCCCATTTTTTGGTTTTATACTAATTAAAACCTTACCAAATTGAGGAGGATTTAATTCTTCTCCTCCTACAACAGAAACTGATTCTGCTTCAGGATAAATTTTTGACTTTATGATAGTTTCATAATCCCTTGTGGTTACTGCCCTATACTGCGAGGAATAGAGTCTTGGGGCATAGTTTTTGATTGAGTCAATAGACTCTATATCAGACCCACTCTGAGATGATTGTAAGGTGCTTACTGATATGTTATTTGTAACGACGATTCTATCTCTTTCATCTCTAAATGTGCCAGCAAAAGAAAATGAATTCACATCATTACCCTCTGTTCCTGAAGTAATGATATAGGTAACAGTTATAATTGAATTATTATCTAATTTTTTGCCAAATATTCCATCTCCGAAGAGAATTTCATACTTCTCATCCTTGACTTCTTGAATTAAAAAGATCTCAGAGTCCTTATTTACCTGAAAAATATTGTCTACTAATTTAAATTGCCTGCCTATTCCGGTATCGCCAACACCTTTTACATAAACTCTAATTGTTGAGGTGTCTATAAATGAATTATCTAATATAAATCTTTGATCTAATGATCCATCAACGGTAAATTGTTTTCTTAAGAAAGTTCCTTCTGTAATCTTAAGATTATTAAATTGTGCTATATTGTTCTGTACAGTTGCTGTTACATCTTCTGGGATAGAAAATACATAAGATGTCCCTGCAACAGATCCAGTACAGACTAGTCCTGCTTGTAAAGTAAGAGTTTTTGTAGTAACACTTACTTGTGGAGAAAATGAAACGATCGCAGTTGCTGCAGTTCTTGACTTTGGAACATATCCAATATTTCTAGCCAAAGATACAACATTTTCTCTGACAGTTGCCGAATCCAAAAAGGATTCGTTTACAATCATATTCGCATTAAATGCCGTTATATACGTATTATACGCTAAGGTATCAATTAAAATAGAAAAGTTTGATCCTTCAAAATCAAAATCAGTGAAATTTGAATTTGCACGAAGATAATCTTTAATAGATGTCTTTATCTGATCAAAATCTAAATTAGAAAACTTGGTGAAAGGCATTTTATCTCGTTGCCTCTAGTATGAATGTAAACTGTTGTGTTGGTATTTCTTGTCCAATAATATCAAATGTAATAGTCACTTCAAATTCATTTAAATCTGGTTTTGGATCTACTTGGACAACGACATTATTTACTCTTGGTTCATAGTTAGAAATAACCTCAGCAATTTGATCTCTAATTACTGAGGCAGTTCCATAATCTACAAAATCAAATAAAACTTTTCTTACATTAGACCCTAATGTAGAATTAAAAAATCTTTCAGTGGGTATTGTTTCAACTAAATTACGAATTGATCGAATAATAGATCTTTCATTGGTAAGGATTGGTAGGTCTTTTGACACTGGATGTGGTGTAAAAGACAAACTAATGTCTTTGAAAGATCTAGATATTCGAGTAATTGCCATTTTAAAGCAAATTTTCTTTACTTATTTATGTTTATTTCCATGAAGATCCATAACTTGGTTCAGTTCCATACTCCCAATCGTCATAATCTTCATCATTTCTAATTTTTTCGTGCAATTCAACCTGCTTTTTTAGATCATGTTTAGGTGCAGTATCATATAAAACTTCTTGAATCACTCTTTTTGTGGGATATTCAGTATAGTCCGTGACTAATTTTGTTGTTCCCCACGTTTCTTTCATGTAATTTGAGTCTCTATCTACTGGTAAATTAGACATTTTAGCTCCTGTTTTAATGAATAAAACAGAACTTTTATGAAGGAGGTTGCTATCTCCTTATTTCTATTTAACGATCTAATTCACGCAGTTTATAATTGTCAGAATTTAGGTATTTTAGAATCTCTATTGCGATTATTTTTGGATTTCCTTCCCCACAAGTGTATACATCTATCGCCAAACAACCATTTTCTGGCCAGGTATGGCATGAAACATGACTTTCCGATAGTGCAATAACGATTGTACACCCCTGTGGATCGAATTTATGACTAAAAACGTTCAAAATTGTCATTTTGGCACGTTCAATCCCCCTAATCATGACGTTCTGTAGAGATTCTACGTCATTAATTAGATTAAAATCAACATTATAAACCTCCAGAAGAAGGTGTTTGCCCATCGAAAACTGCTCCAATTTTATTTTTGCAAAAAATTTATTTATTGTATGTAAAAACCCTTACGAAGATAGTCTTTATCTTCTATAAATGTCATATTTTCGACCTTTTCATCATCCCAGACAGGTATTGCCACTGAATTATTGTATCTAAAGTCAGGATTTTGTCTGAAATGAACTTCAATAAGGTTTCCATTAATAAATTCACAGTTAATGTACTCATATTCCCCCTTTAAATCGTGTAAAATTTCAGGAAATTCTACATTTTTTTCAATTTTTTCCCATTTTTTCCATTTGTAATAGGGATCATCTACATTTCGGGTTCCTCTTACGACTAATTCTGGAGTTTTTTCTCTAAAATCAACACTTAGGTGCTCTCCTTCAAAAATCTCACACCAAAATTCAGAAGGATGCATGTGATCTGTATATTTTTCTATCCATTCTTTACGAGAGAAACGACCCATGCCAAGCAGATTAAATGATGGACGGACAATATAAAAGTCGGGTTTGGGAACTGTAGTGCCAACAGGACCACAAGTATAACCCAAAACCCGACTTAAAAATAGTTTATTATAAACCCAGAGGTCTGATGGATGTATATTTAACCACTCATCATTACCCTCTAGGTGATACATTACCCTTTACCCTGTCCCCTGTACTTTTTACGAGCTTTATTACGAGAAGTAGCGGAATACTTAGTGTTACTTCCAGCACCTTGAAGAGTGCTCTTAGGACGCCCAGGAACATAAGACCCAGTTCGCTTTGATCCAGTTGATGATTTTGCCATAGTGTTTAGTCTCCAATAATTTCAGTTTCAAGATCTTCAGGTTTTGGAGAACCTGTCTTATAAAATTCTATAGACAGATCCTCCATAACATTGAAATATTCCTCCTCTGTAAGATTTGAATAAATTTTTCTTCCCCTACAGAGGATGTTGTAAGTTTCTTTCGACATTTACTCAGATGATTCTTGATTTTTCGTGACCAACTCTAATACGAGGGTCACACCAAATTTCAAATCCTGCTTCTTTTGCATCTAGACAGAATGATACATCTTCTCCACACATATCTTGAACTGCACCAGATTCAAAAACTTGCATCTTTGGAGCAAACCAAGGATATTTCATTTCAGGATGTTCAAAAACTCCATGCTTGATGAGAACCCAACCAAACCCAGTGTAGTCTACTGTAAATGGTTTCCGACGCTTTGAGATACTTTCAACGGTTTCGTGATTCATAACACCACCATTGCCACGGAAATCCTCTTCGTCCAACCAATGTGCAACTGAGGTCGTGTGACCATCTTCAGTAGCGTACCAACCAGCAGCGATATCTTTATCCATCAGAACCAGTTGCCAGAATTTTTCTGTGTTGAAGACAATATCACTATCAATCCAAAGTTGCCAATCGTATTGTAGTCTTCCATCCCAGGGAATTTGATCAGGTCCACGCAGGACATTCGCACCTAAACATTTGCATCTTGCAAAATTTACCATTGACGAATAATCTTGCGAAATCTGAATACTCGCCCCTGACTGGACAAGATCAAAGCAAAGTTGGACGAAGTTCTTCAGATAAAGGTATGAAACTCCCCTTCCAGGAAGACAGAAAACAATTGATTTTCCCTTTACCATTTCTCTTGCAGCATCATAGTCCCACTCTTGGGTTTTTTCCACTGCAGGTGTTTTTGTTTTAACAGTAAATCCTTTAGCCATAATTGTTTGTAATTACTTCAGTATCATACTCTATTATCTATGCCAAGTCAAGTCAGTCAATTTCTTTTTCTGTCAAGATTAGATCGGATCCTTCGACATTAATTTCAATCTCAGTATCTTCATACCATGAGAGTTCATTGACCGCCCACTCTGGGATTACGAGATAATACTCACCAGAAATTGGATCGACTTGTAGTGGTTGAAAATTTTCTCCGGATTTTTTTTTCATCTCTGTGTATTATTTTTGATTTTTCAAATTATATAGTTTTTTTCCTTTTTGATCAAGGTCTACCGGCCGGAATTTTTTGAGTCGAGTGATATTTAGAGGTCGATCTGGGTCAGTTATAGATTACGGGGACCCATTGATTTTTATATCGCATCTTCGGGCACCGCCACCCCCCATAGGGTAACTGTCAAACACGAACGCACATAGGGTCGCTAAATGTATCAAACTGTCGCCCACTAACTTACAAATAGGGGGACAGAATGACTGCCCCCCACTAATACTAACTGACTGCCATCTGATCTTCAACGAATGCCATAAGTTCGCCCACGTCGATGTGGCAATCAATCCAACTTAGTTCGCTCCCATACTCTAATAGGAACGCATCTGTAACGCCACAATAGGTAGCGAATCGCAGTGCCTCAGTGTAACTAACTGCCAGGGGGTAGGACATGATTTAGTGGGGTGAGGTTTGAGTAATTTAGGGGGAGGGATTAACCTCCCCAAGTTCTAATTACCAGTGCCAGGATTGATAAACTTTAGTGTCCTCTTTACCGCCGCAGATATTAGTTACGCTGAGGTGAGCGTTAGCGTTACCCTTAAGATCCGCCCATAAGTTACGTGCATCCTCTACACTCAAACTATCATCAGCGAGCAGACATTTGCCCCACATTTTATCATCAGTCAGGATAGTTTGACGGTGGGAAGCGTAATCAAACTCCCCATCCCGTTTGAACACTTCTAGGGAGATTTTAACGGTTCCGTCTACTCTCACCTGCTGCGATAGTTTGCCACTACCTTTACAAGCGAAGCAAACGCCGCCGCTGATGTGAGAATAATGGGGTAAGATACCTTTACCATTGCAACGGTCGCATTCATGAACCAAGGTTTCAAACGTGGCAGGCATGATCTTAGTGGGGTGTGGTTTGAGTAATTTAGGGGGAGGGATTAACCTCCCCAAGTATTATCAGAGGCGATAACCGCTCAATGGTTCGCTTTCACCTTCGGGCGGTTCAGCATTCCAATGGGAGTACTCGACACCCCGTGCAACCATGCTGTAGAGCACTTCCTGGCACTCCGACAGCGGACCCCGCCACATAACCTCTCCGCCATCCTCTCCGCCCCAGATGGTGGCGGTAGGTTGGGCGGAGGTCGGGAAGGGATCGGGCAGGCAGAATCGGCGGATCATGGGTCTCAGGGTGTGGTGCGGGAACCTCCGTCCCGCTTGCAGACATCCTACCCCATCGGGGGCGGACCCGCGACCCGCCCCGTCACATTTGTTAATTTATAATTTATCCGCGTAATCCTAAGTGCTTGGCAACAACGTAGGGCATCAGTGTAACCTCTACGCCATAATCGTAATCCTCCGATTCTGCAGGGAAGAATGTTACATACCATCCGCCGGTTCCAGTTATCGTAGGCACCTCACCTTTGAGTTCACATTCCACAGCGTAATTATAAGCGATTGTTCTAATGTAATTTGCTTTAGATTCTGCGTTAGGTGAACCCAAGCGGTTAATTTGCATCAGCACGTTAGTGCAATCCTCCAATCCAGAGTACTCCCAACGGATGCGGATTTGCTTGGAGAGAGTAGCAGACATGGCAGAAAAGTGGGGTGAGGTTTGAGTAAAGTAAGGGGAGGGATTAACCTCCCCCAGTGTAGATCAGTGGAAGAAATCGTAGGGGGTGTCCTCTGTAGGATCCCAACTATCAGCGATCGACTCTAACGTAGGTTCGGGATCCTGACCCATGTTATAGGCATCAATCAAACAATCCAGATAGAAATCCTCAGCGTCCATAATAGGCAGAAAATTATACTTATCGAATCGCAGATCTTCTACGCGATTCCACCAATCGCAGAATCCTGCATCATCGAAGCAGTTGGCGGTGGTCAGGTTTGCGGTTTGCATGTCGGTGTCAGTGGTGATCGACAAGGGAAGAATAACCCCAGCACCAGCACCAGCACAACCGGGTGTTGTGACACTATCCCAACTGGCACAAGGGGGAGTTTGTATAAAGAATAAACCAAGGATTGCAGAGTATAAAGAATAAAACAAGGATTGTAGAGTATAAAGAATAACTGCCCTTTGAGGATTGAATGTGATTAGAATAACCACACCACTGACCATAAAGAATCACATTCAATCCTGAAAAGGTAGTGTAAAGAATAGAGAACTACTTTAGATTCATTCTCTATTCTTTATACCTTCTAATCCTAATTCATTCTTTATACTAACCTTGCAGAAACTCCACAAGATTTATAAAAATTAACCATTCTTTCTGCTTCTTCTTTAGTTGTAAAGGATTGTGTTCTCCATTCACAATCATTATAAGGAGTCTGATAAGTTATAGTGAAACCGATTGAATTAATTTGTTGATTGTTGTTCATGATTGAATAATGATGGTGATGTGTATAATCTAGTCGAGATGTGTATGTGTGTGTCTCGACTAGATTATTGTGTGCATTCTCGTCGAGATTAATGTGTGCATTCTCGTCGAGATTCAATAGTGATGCCGACTCATTACACTGTTAGGATCATTGTACCAATCCTCCTCCTCATAAGTTGTAACTTTAGGAGTCATCCGAATAATAAGATCATCGGAGAGTGTGCAAACACCAGTTGTAACTAACTGGAGAATCTCATCAGGTGTCAGAAAGGTTTCCATTGTGGTGTGGTGTGAACTTGAATCAGTATAAGGTGGGGAGGTGGGGGGTTGGTGCCCCCCGTGTGCAACTTAATCGACTGTCACAATACAGCGGAACCGTTGCATCTCATCAGCGTAGGAGTCAAGATCTTCGCTTGAAGTATCCTCCCAAGCGATCCATTCATTATCACCCTTGTGAAGATCAATGCACACCAGATCAGGTGCATTCTTTGCAACCTGATTGACGCTGGCGAAAAAATCTGCGTAGACTGCATCCCGTTGGGCGTAGATTTCAGGTTCGGGATCCAGTGCGGTGATCCAGCGGATGGTGTCCAGGAAAGCGGTGAGATCCATCGGGGTGTGGTGTGGTGGACTGAGAAAATTGTAGCAGATCAGAGGGAACCTTGGCGACCCATTGCTGCCCATTCGTGAGCAGGTTTGGCAACCCCATTGCGGACCCATACCAGTTGGCGGGTCTTAAGGTCGGAAGCGGGTGAGAGAGTCATTGCGGTTCAGTGGTGGGGGGAGGTTGTTCCTCCCCCGTATTGTAGCAGATCAGGCGAACAGAGCAGCGATCCGGTCACGCTTGCGGATCTGATCGGGGATGATGAACCACAGATCCCGCTTGCCATTGTCGGAGCGGGTAGCGTCCAGGATGCCCCACTTCTCAAGATCGACCAGCACGGCGTGAATGGTGCCCTTGTGGCGGCGTGGATCCATCCCCATCAGGCGAACCAGGTCGGAGCAGGTCTGCGGACCCTTGCTGATCAGGATGCTGCGGACGGCGACGCGGGTGAGCAGGTGGAAGTTCATCGGTGTGGTGTGGTGAACTGAGAGAATCATACAGACCACTGTGGCAGGTTCTGATCCAGGTTGTGCCAGTGGTCAGACTGTCCACCGATGCGGGTTTTGCGGGCGTGCTGGTGCCTATAATACGGGGACAATCGAAGGAGGTGCGGGGTAGCACTGTAGACGACAACGATCGACACCGACCCTGCCTTGAAATAATGGCGGAAAAAATACAAAGAAAGGGGGCGGATTGTGCCCCCTGTTTTATACTTTAGGATCACATGTCGATCTCTTCAATGTCACCATGTCGGAGGCATTTGTTAAACAGAGTGCCCCAACTTGTCGCTGCTTTGGATTCTTCATCGCTGAGCAGATCATACCAACGTTGGCACTCTCCCTCATCCTCCCAAGCATAGCGGTAGGTTTTGCCGCTGCTCTTAAAGGTTACAAGCAGATCATAGGCATCGGTGCCATTATCTGCGGGGATGATCTCCAGGTGGGAGATGGCGACGGATTGAACGTCGGTGCTGATCGAAAGGTCGGTGGTGGTGAGCATTGCTCCTCCGTTGTTGACTCTTACAGTATAGGGGATGGATGGGGGGTGCTGAGACCCCCCTGTGCCAGTTCTCAGGGTGTCACAATGGCGTTAACTTTATTCTTTGATGCCCCGTGAGCAGGAAACGCTATCACAAACTCACGGTCTGCTACTTGACACAAACCACAAGTGGCACAAGTTACCTTGCCAGGATGCAATGCTGCAGGGCAGGTAATCACCTTCCGCCCGTTGGTTGTTGTGAAGAATCGACGCTTTTCTTCACTGTTAACAACCGCAACGGCGGGAATCTTATACTCAGTCATCACACGGTCAGCATCATCAACCGACTCACATGATGCATTGACGGTAAATCCCATTCCGTTTGCATTCTGTAGAGCGATCACGTTATGATCGTTCAGAATGTGGTGAGAATAGGTGAAACCTTTCTTACCTTTGTTTGCATCAATCAGGCGACGCAGTTTAAGGTAATCAATGTTACCATCATTGTGCGGCAGATCACCAGCGGTATTGTGCCGCCAAAGTGCATCCTTGGGGACGATTCGGCGGATCTGTGATACGAATTCATCCCAATTTACGCCCGTTTCATTACGGTTCAGGCGATCCCATTGCATACGCTCACGCCCAAGAGTAGCGTAGCATCCTGCATTGTAGAACGGGCAGGTTGTAGGGCAGGATACCCGCTCCGTGCGTGTGGTGGTGATCGGACCAGTTTTAGCGTTACCTGAGACCTTGGTGATGGTGACGTTCATGGCGTGGTGTGGTGCCGTTGACTCCTACAGTATAGGGGTTGGGGGCAGCGGTTGCCACCCCCACAGTGGACACTTAACGGATTGTCACGCTGCCCAGAGGTTTTCTTCAATCAGGCGATCAATCAGTGCCTTAGAGAGTGAACCACAGTGCTCACAATGAGTTTCAATCTTCACCTTCTCATGCAGGTAGTTGTAGACAGTCACAGACTGATAGTGACCGAAGTGCCAGCGATAAACTGCACTTAGAGTCTGCAGATACTTGCGGAAGACCACATAATCATCGTAAGAAGTGTGAGACTTCACCCAGTGATAGATGCCGATAAAGTGGCGGAAGTCGGGAGTTGTGCGGAAATAACCTTTGTTGGCAGCACGACTATACTTAAGGGCATCCATGATGCGATCTGCGTAATCCTTGCGGAAATACTTTTCAGTTACTTCCAGGCAGACTTCATCAAGTTTGCGAATACCTTCCTCATTCAGTTGCAGAGGGAGAATAGGATTAAAGAACGGGGCGGCGTTGTTGTTAGCGGTGCCGTTGTTGAAGAAAGACATGGTTCGGTTCGGTGTGGGTTGTCGGGGTGGTGTGCCGCCGATGGGTGAATGATGCCCCGGCAGAACCGAGCACCACAACCGACCTTGTGACACTACCCGTATTGTCACATCAGGCAAACGGACACTACTAATAGATGGGGTGAGACACAATGACATAACAGTAGCGTTATCATTAAGACAATAAAAAGGATCGGGCACCACCCCGATCCTTAGAACCCACATCACCTATACCATGCTAGGATTATCTGTTCTCTTACTCGCTGGGTAACTTTACTGAACAGTTGGAGGCAAACCCCTTCCTCCCTTGTGTTAGAATTGTATCATCCAGTCTGGGTCATTGTCAAGTGCTGCCCAGAAGAAGTTTTTCCGATTCTGGGATGCAATGAACAGTTTGCCACCCTTGTGTTGTTCAACAATACATTCGGGGTTGCTGTCCATGAGATTGGCAAAACGATTCTTTGCCTTCTTTGAGATTGGAGTGACGATTGCGGTTTGCATGATGAATCTCGATCTCGATGTGTGTAATCTAGATCATTATGTGGGTCTCGTCGAGATTGATGTGCCACTAGATGATGTGGCACATCTCGTCGAGTTTCAGAACTGGATCTCGTCTAGGGTTGGAACATTATCTTGACTAGATTCACTAGAGTCCATCCCATCACACAGTGCATCAAGAATCGAAAGGATGCTGTTCCCATCAGTGCCTAGACGAAGTTGAGAGATCAGAAGTTGTTTGTTCATTGTAGTTTCAGTAATCAGGAGTTTCAGTAATTTTTACACCAAACGATTCGAGAACTTCATCATCATAATACTCACGAATCTCATTGATGAGTTCTTCTTCAGAATACTCGTTGTAGTTTGCAACGAGAGTGTCAAATACGAACTGTTCCATTGTCTTGTAATCCATGCCGTCCATTACGAACTCGGCATACTTCTCAACAAGAGTCGAGAAGTCATCAGTCCAGGTTTTTGCGTTGTTAGTCATTTGTTCAGTGCAGAATAACCAATCAGTTCGTTCTCGATACAATCAAACACCGTAGTGTAGATGTAATCGGTTTCTTCAATGCTGGAAAGAACTTTCTCAGCAAGCACACGATCTACGGGGTCGGGGTTGTTATCCTCATCCATCGTGAATACGTCTTCATTAGTGAACACGAATGCAGCGACGGGAGCATCTTCACCCTGCTCATCAATCAGTTGGTTGATTGAATCACGAAGTTGTGCAAGTGTGCGGTACATCAATCGTTGGTGGGATGATTAACGATTTGGTCTTCAATTTGGTTGGCAAGATCTTCCAACCATTCACAATCTTCGTCGTCTTCGTATTGTGCATTCTCACGCACAAATCGCATGAGAAACTCAATCTGCTCATCAGTGAAGTGATACTCTTTGAGTTCAGACATCAGAATACCAGATAGGGTGTGCCTTCGGAAATGAGACCAGGAATACTGCAATGTGCAGAGCGAAGTCCAGTAACCTCATTATCCAGTAGAAGATCCTCCTCAAAGTTGTAGAGAATGATCTCACGATCCAGTTGTTCTTCAGTCAGATTCTGAATCTGGGAGAGAAGATCACGGTAAGTCATCAGTCATTCTCCTCAAAGAGTGAGCGAATCTTATTCAATGCAGTGTAGTAATCTTCCAGATAAGGGTTGTCTTCATCTTCATACTGACGATTACTGTCCAGAAGATCATGAATCAGATCCCATTCGGAATCTGTAAAGAACTCTTTGATGGGGTGTGTGGTGGTGTTCATCAGAAGTCCCAGTCAGAGTTCAGAAAAGCATCGAAGGATTCTTCTTCAGCAGGGAACTCATCATCAAGATCCCGCATCTCAGGGAGATCCCAGATCTCACCAGGAGCATCAGCGATTTCAATCCAGAGGGTGTCTTCCATGAGTGGTGATGTAGTTGGTTGACTCTTGAATTATAGGGGCACTGGAGGCGATCCTGGTGCCCCTTGTGACAGTTCAAGAATTGGTCTTACGTGCTTTCATAATGATATTGTCCATAACACACATTGAAATATCAGTCACCAGATCAACATCCTGACATTGAAGGTTCATTGATACACACTCAGGAATAATTTCCATGAGAAGTTCAGTGTAGCGTTCATCTAAAAAGATGTCGTTGATGACATCTTCAGTAATAGCGATTGCCAGTTTCTTAATCGTGTGATCAGAGAATGCCATGGTACTTGACAGAATGAAGAAATGACAGTAGACTAGGTTTGTCCCCGATGAAGATGAGAATCTAAGTTACTTTAAGACTCTTATACCGCTAGTGCTCCTGAAGGAATTTCAACTTGCTTCTTACAGGAAGGATGTGTACTGCTGTGCATGTCATAACACACCCACTCACCCTCAGTGAACAGGTAAGCATACTCTTCACCTTCTGATAGATACTCTTCTACCGAATCATCATGACATGGAGGACAATCTTCACCACGATAAGAATAGTAATTGGGACCATAGTTTTGCCTATGACGATCTAACAAATCATTAGACCAACGTTCATTAGTCCAAGCACAAGACATATCACCTCCATCAATCAGTTCTGCTGCCTGATCATAGGAGTTGTAATGAGTCTTCAGAATACGACCCAACCACTCAGGATAACCATCCCAGTGATGATACGCAGAGAGCACAGAACCATCAGAGAGTTCAATGCCGATTCGTGATCTGGTTGCCATTGGTGTGTGGTGAACAACGATGTCAATGTAGGGCATGAAGTGGGGGAAGGAACTCCCCCTTGTGCCAGTTAGATGACTGTCACTTCAACTTCCTTAAGATTCAATCCTGCAAGTTGTTCATAAACACGCCTGCAGACTACATCAGTGGCATTCTTTGCCCTTGACTTTTCATACCAAATTGTAGTGCAACCATCATTTGTCTGCACTTTGATGCGAACGTTCTTCATGGTGTGGTGGTGAACTGCGAATATTATAAACATCAAAAGCGGCACTTGGATTCGATCCTTGTGCCGCTTTTTTTATTGTCACAGTATACTTGACTACCGTGAGTTCTTATGCTAGTATAAGTCTGAATAGTCTTTGACTTTAGCGGTTACTGATTCATTACCTTCTAGGTCTAGAAGTTCATGCCAATTAATATGCTCCAAGTCTAAATCATCATAACACTCAAGGTCTAGTGTGACTTGTACTAGGCGTTTTTGTGCGATCATAAGAACTCGTGGTAGTGTGGTCTAGATTCTATCATGCGTAGTGACGAAATGCAAGATCTTGATAGTCTTGCGAGTCTCGTGCATAATCCTCGTCGAGATCTGATGCATAATGCCCATCCTCGTCGAGATTATAATCGTTGCTGTAAGAATAGTCGAGATCGTAATCGTCGTACATAACTCGTCGAGATTCTGTAAGTGACTTGATTATTGTACCATAAAACTCGACGAGATGCAAGTGTTCTCACAGGTCTCGTCGAGATTCATATGATTCTATATATGCGTCTCGTCTAGATTTTGTGTGGGTCTCATGATATAACGGTAGTATTATATAATTATGTGTGGGTCTGTGAACTTTTATGTGGGGGGTCTTGACTTTTTTGCGATCTCGTGGTACAGTGCAGACTAAACTCACAAGTCTCAGAGGGGTTTATAAAGACTCAGACACATTTATAAGAGTATTTACAGGGTTATAAGAGTATTTACAAGAAGTAAAGAGATCTATAACAACATATAACAATATCATTATATAATCGTTATAAAACACAAACATATATTTTTTAATATATTTTTTAATATAAAAAAATGTCTAGAATTACAAAAAGACCACAAAACATGTGCTATAACTGTTGGTACACATGGTATCCAAGAGGTAAGAACATTAGTAACGTCTGTCCTAATTGTGGAAGTCGTAACGTTGGATTTGATTGGAGTGGTATACTATTATTCCTATTCCTATTGTTTATTCTTGCTATTCTTCTTAACTGACATGATCTCTGGTTTTGGTTTCCATTCATGAAGACCATGACATTCAACACCTCTGCGTATCATCTTCATCATTGCTTCTTGTGCAGATTGTAATGAGAAATAGACTGCACGTTTTTTGGATTCCATATACGTATACTCCACATAATGAAAACCAGTCTTCAGTGGATCAGAGATGAATTGTTTCATTTGATCTTTTTGATAAAGGAGTGAAGATTGTTCGCTAGAAATACATCTAAGTTTCTGATTCTTTTACTTACTCTACCTACAATCGCAAACATAAGAGTGAGTGGTAGAATAGGAAGATGAACTGCAAGACCAATGATTCTTTGCTTTTTAGTCAGTTTCATCGATCTTTAGGAAAAGTAGATTTCGGTCATTTGTTGATCATACTCTTGTGCAAGTTGAATCACATGAGTATGAATCGCAGGATCATCAATGTAGTGTGAAGTGTTCTCAAGACTGGTAATCAGACGAGAACAGAGTTTCATCATTTCTTGAACTTTTTGATCTTGTGTCATTTGAGAGTGAGAGTTTGATTCTTAACTTTACAGAGTTGAATTAAATTATCACTGTTCAGTGCAACTTCCATCAATGAATAGTTTGTATTGCATTCTTGATTGATTGTCTTTTGAAGCGTAACTGCCTGATAAACTCCTGAAACTGGAATTGCAATGAATATCGCAACAATTAGAAGAGGAAGTACGGTGAAGATAGCATCAAGTGGGTGTTTCATTTTGTGTTTCGGGATAAAGGATGAATTACTTTAGTTTCTTCAATAGTTGTTCACGATAAGCATTATAACCCGTATTGTACCCTTTATAATACCGATCACCACCCTCAATTTCATTTAATTCTTTGGGCAACCATGATTCAATCTTTCGAATGAGTTTATCAACCGTTGGGCAAATTGGATCATCAACCCATTCTTTTACAATGTCATAAAGAGTTTCTGGTTTGTTTTCTTTAATTGGGGTCAGTTGGTATTTGATACCATCAATTTCGATGATTTTCATTTGTTTTCAGAGTTTAGAATGTCTATCATTTGTTGGTGATAGTGGTCTGCCTCACGAACTACATTTGCTGCTTCTGATACATCTTCAATCTCATACTTTGTCATCTCCAGAGAGTGAATCACATTAGAGAGAAGATCAGTCAGTGCTTGAACTTTATCTGCGTCAGTCATTGCTCAATCTCATTCAGAAGTTCAGTAAAGGCATCAATTGCTGCTTGATTGCAATGATCTTTTTTAAGACCTTGTATATAATACTCAAGTGCCTCAATTAGCATTTGTTGTTTGAGTTCTTTTTCTGAAAGAAAGTCAGTCATTTCAATAAATCCATCACTGGTTTACATTCTTCGGCATCAAACTCTTGTCCAACAGGCATTTCATAAATCAAATGACCATATTTACCACCACGATAAAGATGATGAGAATCGGCAGCATCTTTGGCATCTTGAAGAGTGCGAAACAATCCTACAGGAAAATTGTAAGATCGTTTATCACCCATACGATATGCCCAAACACAGAATAAATTGTCAGTCATTTTACACCAAGCAGTTCTTTCTCTTCATCAGTCAAACGAGCAAGCAATTCTTTACGCTTTTGTGCTTTGATTTCTTTCTGTTTTTGTTCTTCAAGTTCATCATCTAAGATTCTATTCATCGTGTCAAAATCATAATCTCCATCCTCCCAAGTAGACTCACCGTCATTAGTGATGAAAACAGTTAGATAATACCTGTCATTGTCATCATGCCAGTCATGACGTAGAGAGATGTAATAACCTTCGTCTGTTTTACGAAAAATTATATCAGAGGGGCAGAGTTTCTGTGCTTTACAGAGAAAATCCAGAAGTTCAGTTGCAGTAATCATTTGAGTCTCAGAGAGTTGAGTTCATAACCAATTCTACATGCCTCTAAAGTAGATTTGCATGTGTGACAACAGTAGGAGAAACCAAGTGGAAGATCACGGTAGATTCGATTCTCTTCCACTCGATAAGAACCTTTTGCCTTAAGAAACTGATTCAGTAGAAATCTTATCACGACGTTGAAGTTCAGCGATGAGTCGATTTAAGTAAGCATCACATTCAGGACTGTCGATGATACAAGTATCTGCAATTTCCGCAGAAATATCAGAATCTGGAATATCTTTAAGTTCTTCTTCAGTCCAGAAAGAAGGAGGAAAAGCAAACATCATCAACCTCCACCATAAACATAAGACACAACACCAGCAGAATGATTGACACCTTCAATTACTTTGATTGGTGCATCATTAAATTCCTTTTGTCGTTTTTCCCTGCTATAATCAGAAGAAAACTGTGTCATGAAGATAGATTCACAATGAGGCATGGATTCAGCAGCGATCACACACATACCAGGAGTGTAATCATAGAGAACACTGTTGATGATGTAGAGATTCATCGGATGTTGAGATACTTTTTGTTTTCAATCATATGATCCAGAACTTGTGCAAGTTTCTGTTCATAGGTTGAATTGTGATTCTTCAGACATTCTGTGTAGGTATCATGAAGACGAGCATACAGATCATCCCAGTGTTGCTTGGAAATCGGTGTTGCTTGAGTCATTTGTTCAGTGAAAGAATTGAATCGTTATACAGTCGAATTATTTCATCAGGATGCCAGAATCTTTGTTCCGATTTATCCATTAAATCTTTCATGTGTTTGCGAATTTGTTCCCATTCTTCACGGGTTGTGTCCATATTTACATCATCACAATATGTGACAATAAAACCAATGAAGGAATGAAGAGAACGCATTAAATTGAAGTGTAAATCTTCACTTCTCCAATTTTCGCGGCATAGAATATTGACCGCTCTTGCACTTTTAACCCAATCGACCTCAGGATAGATGCCGACTCGTTCAAATTTACGATCTTCAGTATAAGAAAACTTTTTCATATCATTCTTCCACTCTTTAACCTGTTTTGGAGAAAGTTGAAAAGAATGATACTTTTGATCGGAGAGTTCTTCATTGATTAACTCCCACTCACTAAACTTCAACCAAACATTGCGGCGACTCATGATTCAGTCCTCGGGATAAAGTTTCCAACCGTCAGGTTTTAGACCAAACATTTCACATTGCTGCTCATAGGCAACACGTTGAAGAGTTTGGAGATCAGTGTTCAGAATAGCGTTCTGAATGGAGCGACGCATCTGTGCGTCTTGAGTGGTGTCCGTAATCATCAGAGGTGTGTTCCGATTACCTCTGTATTATAGGGGTATTGGAGGGGCAGGGGGAGGGGTCTTGTGACAGTTGTAAAAGTGTCAGTCTGCGAGTCCAACTCCACCAATTCCAAATCTTCCACCCGCTCCAGGAGTATATGATCTTGTATTAGATGCAGATCCGGTACTGGACAGAGATCCTGACATTCTGGATCTTGGTTTAATTTGTGTTCTACGTTCTTTGCCTCTTGCTCTCATCGTTGGTTGAGGATTGCGATCAATGGATTTGTTCGCCACATCCTTATCTATCATAACATAAGAACCTTGTGCCTGTCCTGGTCTTGGAGTGAAACCTCCATGAGCATTTGGAACTCTGACTACTCTTGCACCTTGTTTAAATGCGGATTTTGCCTGATTAACCGCATTTGTCGGTCTACCCCTATCATTTACAAGATCTTCATCAGATGCTGATGACATCCATTGTTTAATTTTTTTACCAAAATCTCTTGGTGAATCTGTATTCGTCATTTTTGGATTAACCAATCTCAAATTAACTCTTGATCCACCATAATCAGATCCAACCCTGGATGAGGGTGTTGTATAAACAATTCCTTTTCGTTCATCAGGATGGTAGGTTCCTGTGGATGGGGAGTCCTTGAATCCAGATTTCAAGATATTTTCCTTATTAGATGCCGAAGTATAATGTGCAGTGCGAAGGACTTTAATTCTCTTCGCTTCTTCTATAAACTCTTTAAAAGTTTTCATTGACTTTAAACTGTATATTTGCCAACTTCACGATTAAGATACCTTCTCAGTTTTGTGAGTCTTGGATTCTGTAACTTTTGAGATGGTGTCTGATAGATGTCGTCTTCATGACGAGTCAGTTCATACTGCCTTCTCTTTGAAATGTCCTCACAAAACTGGAAGAATGTCTTCATGTTTTTCTTTTTATTTATCCCATGCCTTTACTTTGTTGAAGTTTGCATGAGAGAACAGACGACGATTGACCAGTTTATAAGAACCATATTGATTCGTCATGACATAACCCTCTGCATCAATGCGATTCATGTCAATGTATGCATTAGGTCCATCATTGCGACAAAGATACAAGCAATCATCCTTAATCGATGCAACCAGTTTCCAGAGTCGAATCAGATTCGGATCACATTCAAATGCATCATCCACAATCTCACGTTCTTCCCGAATACAGGCATTGATCGCTTTCTTCAGTTGAGTTGCTTGCTTGTCAGAAGCAAATTGAACTGTTGTTGCCATTTGACGGGCAAAGGCACAGATTTCTTCAACATCCGCAAATGATTCTTGATGATGTAGAATATACGCATTCGGTTTCAGAAACTTCACGTACAAATCATCAAAAATCTGATAATGAGTTTCAATCGGATAGGCAACAGCATCACGCAGATCAGATTCTGCAAAATAGCAGGTATGTGGTGCAATGATGAGTTTTTGAGAAACTATTTCAGGAAACTGATAAGTGATGGTATTAGGAGTGTATTCAGTATTTCCACCAAAACCAATGAAATCACCTTGAAAGATACCTTCGGTGTGTGGAAGATAATCAAGACAATCATGGAGAATGTCTGCCACAGTCCCCTCATAAAACTGATCAATTTCTTCATGAGAATGGGCAATACGAATCTTGACTTTGTTGAATACTGCCTTTGTACCAACGAAGAATCGACCATTGGCAGGATTGGTTCCCCATACAATCGCAGGAGATCCATCAATCTTCAAGGACAAGTGACCAGGTTCAGTGAACCAGTTCAGAACAGACAGATCACCCGTGAGAATGGTGTCTTCAGGATGCTCAAGGTGAAGGTTCTTCATGGGGTGTTTTGTTGACAACGTTATCATAGCATTAAAAAGGGGCAGTGAATGCCCCCTGTGACAGTTCTATTTCTGGTACACTGGTGGAGGCAGTTCTGGACGATTCATCTCAGATGCTGTCTTCTGGATATTGAGCATCATACCATCCAGGGTCTTAGCAACAGGACCAAAACCAATGGTAGCAACAATAATACCGAAGATTGTACCAGAAATGAAGTTAAACATCACTTACCACTGAATCCACCGGGCAGGAAGTCCATAGAAGCACCATTGATGATTACCATCTTTTGAATCGAACCATTTTGGAATGCTGCTTTCAGAATCTCATTACGCTGATATTCCAGCGATTGAGTCGTAACAGTCGAAGCAAGTGCTTTGTTCTCTTCTGCTTTCAGTTGAGCAGTGCGAGTCTTCACTTCCTGTTCTTTATTCGCAGATTGAGCAGCAACCACACGGTTCACGGAAGCAACCAGATCATCGGGCAGATCTGCTTTACCAACGATAATGGAATCAATGGTAATCTTACCATCCAATCCATTCTTCTTCAGTGCCTCAGTCAGGTTGGTCTTGATGGTATCCTGAATCTGCTCCAGTTTGCTGTTCACTTCCAGAGCAGGGAACTCATCAACCGACTGGTTCACTGAAGAAGTAATCAGGCGGGAAATATAACTGGACATCAGTTGAACTTGACCGCCTTCACCAATAGCGTGGTTACTCAGGTCATAGTTCGTATAGAACTCATACAAAGAGGTAGGATTGATGCTGTAAGTCACAGTCACATCCATTTCTTTCATGATCGTATTGTCCTTAGTCTTAGGACGCAGATCATTTGCGGTTACAGTGATCTTACGAGTGTTGAACACTTTGATAGAACCGAAACCATCGTATTTGATACCAGGAGTGAGAACCTCATTTTTCACCTGACCATCAAATCCCACATAGAGACCATTCTCACCAGTGCTGATGGTAGTGAATTGACCAGCAGTGATTAGCAGTGCCAGAGCAGCAGCAGTACCACCAAGAATGATTTTGCCAGTAGACATAATAAATTTCAGGGTAAAGAACAAAGAATCAGTCAGAAGTTACGCCAGCATATATTAGTGCTGCCGCAACGATGAGAAGTAGAATCAGGGGCAGCATCTTCATGAAGAATAATACTGGCAGTCCCCGTGAGAGAAGAATGAGCAGGATTAAGAATACACCTGCTCCAGTACCAAGAATACGAGCAATCATTTTACGTCAGGGAGTAATCCATTCATAAGTGTCAGCAGTTTCTACACTCTCAAATCCATCATATTCTTCAATACGATAGGGACCATCAACTTCCTTAATAGTAAGGTTAGCACACATTCCGTTTGCTTTGTCGCCCAGTTCTTCTACAACTTGAACCAGAGCAGGGTCGTGACGGACAACATCACCATAATACCAAGATTGTGCCGAATATGCTTCGTTGTAGGCAATTCGTTCATCTTTACTCATAGCAAAGATTTCTTGTGTGCTTAGTGGTTTTAGTCGTTCTTCAGGAGGAACCAAGTAAACATTAAATTCCCATCGTTCATCCTCAATCCAAACTTGTTGATCTTTGATTTCCCAATAGCGTTGAACTGCTTCTTTAGAGAGACCGAACCCGCCGTAACAGGCATTATAAACCACTTTAGTCATAATCAGATTGCTTCAGTTATAATCTTAGCACCCTTGAACTTGGAACGAGCACTCTTGTTTTTGGTATCCACACCAGTCACCACAGCAATCTGAGGAGTGCTAGAACCAGTGTAGAGTAGAACATCACCTTTACTCAGAGCACCAGGAGTTCCAACATAATGATTTTCACTGTTACCCATCTTGGCACTGAAGGTATAAGGTACGACTTCCTCCAGAGCACTCTTGTCAAAGACATGAATTGCTCCAGTACCCTTTTCTTCAATCAGGTATTGGTTTTGACTGTTGGTGCCAATATGAGTACCGTATGCAACAATACCATCTTCTTTTGTGAATGAATACAGGGTTTTAGTTTCAGCCATTTCAGTTTCTCCTTCGTAAAGTTTTAGACAGGTATCATCTTCATAAAAGGTTTGTTTGGATTTGAGATACCTACATTGCCATTGGTCAATTCTCCAACCCTTAGAAATAATCTCTGCAGGAGTTTTACCATACAGTTTGGTGACAATATCACCAACATTGAATTGTGTCATTTGAGTGCCTCTACCTCTTCCATGATGATTTCAACGTCACGCTCATCACGATGACCCATTACGTCATCAGTGATAGGAGTATCATAACAGATAATCCAATCATCTTCAGTTCCTTTGAGAATTGCTACTTCATACAAACCCTGATTGTAACCATACGAACCAGGAAAGAGAACAACACTCACACCATAACCATTGGGGAAGAATTGTTTTGCTTGGACACCACAATCTTCGTAGTGAGGGTGTGGTTGGAAATTGAGATCAGTGAATTTCATAATCAGTTATTGTCGTAAGGAGGATTATCAAAGCGGTGCATCCAAAGATTATGAGAACGATGTTTGATGTTCATCAGCATGTTATACTTTTGTTTGATTTCTGAATCATCTGGTAGCATATCAATCTCATAAAATCCAAGAAAATCATATGCATTAATTGCATGATTCAGAACTTCGTTGAGAAAGTCATGCTCATGAAATGAAAACTCCATTGTAATTGGTTTTTGATCACAATAGTTGTCTTCGGTCAGTTCAATCATTGCAGGATCCAAAGAATTCCTCCTTGACAACAAATGAATTATAAAGGATTTTGGTCAGGTTGAAAGCAGTGAAGTGCCACTTAGAAAACTGGCACAACCTCTACATTTGAACATCCCTGTGCAATGACATGCTTTTCCCACATTGACGCATCTTCAAGTTTATAGAAAGTTGCCACTTGCTTGGACTTGCTTTTCTTTTTGTCTTTGAGGTAGATTACTTGGTACTTCATGAGGATTTTTAATGAGGATTTGAATTTGAGAGTCGTCGTTCCAGTGTCGAATTACACCAGCGACAATGAAAGCATTTGTAATCAAATACGTTGCAAAAATAATCGTGCGGATAATTGCAACAGTATCAGATTCACGATCGCACTTGGATGCTTTTTCACCAAGTGCCTTTGCCCACCACCTCCATGCATTTTTATTCTTCATAAATTGAATTTCTTGATTTTACATAAGTGAGTTCTTTCCACTGTTCTTTGTAACAAACGACCAACAGACGTTCGTTTGAATGAATTGGTGCTGCCTTGTAGTTTTCTACATCTTTTGGTCGAACTGATGCTTCTATGGTGATATATTGATTTCCTTTAAAATAAATCCACCCCTCAACACCATTTGACCAGGTTACATAATGATTGATTTCTGGAATGTAACTCATACAAATGCTGAGATGAGTGGATTTTGTTTGATTTGCATTGCAGAATATTGAGTTGTATCTTTGATTTGAACTACACTACCAACCGTTGAACTGTTGATTGGTGCATAGTAGGCGTTTGTTTTGGAGTTGTAGAACCCCCAGATGCAGCGAACTGAACTACCACCATTGTAAACATACTTACGATGATTAAGCAACCATATTGAAATAATGTTTCTTTTGAAAGGTTTGAATTCATAACTGTATCCTGCTGGTGCTTGGTGAGGAAACTCAAGTATCTGCAACTGCTCGCAAATAGTTTGGGTTGAACCCTCTTTCAAGGTATTCTTTGAGTTTGATGTCGCACTGTTCTTTGGTGAGTTTTGCTGCACTTTCATCAATTAACTCCCACCCATTTGTAAAGTATTCTTCAATACGATATAGTTGTGTCATGTGGTAAATGCCTCCAAAATACCAGACTCGTAATCATCCTGTAGAGCAAACTTTTGAGCATTGATTACACGTTCCATAATGCGTTCCGTGTATCGATCATCAAATTGTTCTTCATTAGAAAGCAGTGTAAATGCTTCCGTGTCGTTTGAAGCAATTAGGTTAATCAGACCACCATACTCAGATGAAGGAAAAGGAACCCAATAGTCAACGATGTAGAGATACTTCATTTTTTGTTCTTTAGGACTCAATAATTTTAGCAGAGGATTGCCAATTGGTCAATTGACGTTTCAGTTCATAGAATACTGGCGTCAACTGAGAATAGAGAAACTTTTGCGATTCATTACCCTCTAGCAGTTGAGTGAGTGCATCAACATGATCGATAGCAAGAATGAGTTTGGTTTTTTCTTTCATACAAACTCCATCAAATAGTAGTCCACAGTGACTTCCAATTCCGCTGCTTTCTCTTCAATTGCAAGTGCAAATAAATCTGCCTCAAGTTCTTCAAGGGCCTCGAAAAAGTCTTGCTCGTTCATGGATATTGAGTGGGGAAAATGAGGTTGAGAATTGCATCACATTCCTGATATGCCTTACTGTTTAAAGGCACATCATTAATCTGATACTTGCGAACTGCTTTGTAAATGATCTTCAGTTGTTCGGTCGTAAATTTCATTATTTTTTACAATCAGGATGCATTTTTGCTTGAGAGTCTTGAGAGTTGCAAAATGCTTCTACGGTTGTCGGATGATCATAGATCATTTTGGGTTGCCTATTCTCAATAATAATAGATCCAACCCATCCAATAGCAAAACCAACTGCAGCAATGATGGGATACTTGAACTTCATCAAATTGGTGTGCATTGATTACTTACATATCATACTGCCTGCGTCAGGCGGTTAGGGAAGTAGTGTGCCACATGTCGAACTGGCACACCCACATCCAAAAGATACTGAAGATAGAGCAAAGATTCTTGCTGTCGTGCTTCGATCTCATGCGGTTGATCAATGTAATCATAATTTTCAATTTTACAAGTACCGTAATACATTTTACTCCTCTTCATTTTTAAAGAACCATTCACCCATTGACGCAAATGCACTAACTCATGCAAAAGAGTCTTAATATAAATTTCATCTTCCATATAAGTGTCCAGTTCAATCAAGAATGATCGCGGACGCTTATAATCATCTGTAAAATCACAATATCCAAGCACACCTTCACGCTTCAATCCACGATGAACAATCTGAATATCAAGTTGATGGCGTGGTAGAAATTTATCTAAAAACCAAATGGTAACATTCTCACAGAGGCGTTTGCGAAAACCATATCCAGTAATTTCAAGGTAAGATTGCATGACCAATGAGAAAACCAAATGAAGGACAGAATGAAAAGGAAGCGATCAAAAGTATTATATTTCATTTAACAGGCAAAAGTCAAACCTCCAAGTGATGCCCCAAGTGCTGTTGCCCAACCGTAATTTTGTGGATAATTCATTGCTGCAGCACGACCAATTGCACCACCTAAAGTGGCACCTAATGCAGTTCTCACAGGATTGCAGTTAGGATTAGTCGGTCTACCATAATAACCATATCCACCATAATACTGATTCGGTTGCACATAACTTTGATTCACTCGATTGCAAGGAACATTGTAAGTTTGTACACTTACACCACCAGGAACATAATTTCCATAGCGATCATATCCACCAGGTCGGTAGACTTCTTGATTTTGGGTACAAACTGCAAAGTTATTCACTTGTTGTGCCGTCATGGGCATTGGTGCAAATAAGACTACAGTGGCAACAAGAAAGTGTTTCATTGCTGAATTGCATATACACATATTATAAAGGGTTCCCAGTGCCCTGAGAACCCCATATGTGCCAGTTGTAAAAGTGTCACTCAGTCTTCATAAATTCTACACTCAGGTGCTTCAGGATTCTCATCACAATAAAGTTCTAGTGGTGTAGGATCATGATCATCGTTTGGATGATTCTCCTTATAAGTTTTAAGTGCCTGCAATTCACTCTCAATGTGTCTACGTGACTGAGGTGAAATCGTAGGATCTTCTAAAAGATTTTCATCTTGTTTTATGTGTTGATGAATGTTTTCCATCTTTAGATATACTAATAACTTATTTATTTGAAAATAAAAATTTATGGATATAATCTTCTGCAAATTGATTCCCAAAGTAGGACTTTAAAATTCCATACGCAGGATCATTTGTAGACATATGCCGATTATAATCACAATGATTAAGATGAAAGGAATTGGATTTCATCTCCGACTTTTCAAGACACTTTTTGTATTGATGTAAAAAACATTTTACCATTATTTGATATTCATTGTAAAATTCTTCATTTTTCCTCCTCATCCATAATTTTTTAGAGAAAAAACGATTTAAATCATAAAATTTAGAATGTAGTTTAGTTTTATCTGGAAATTGCTCCAGAAATTCCATGAATTCTTGATTTTCAGTAATTGGATGAAAATCAATAGCAGCAAAATACTTGTTTTTTCCTATTTTTAGATATTCTGTGCCGAAAATAGGTGTTTCGTAGTTAAGTTGAGGATAAATTACTAAACTTTCTGCATGGAATTTGTTTTGAACACAAAGTTCACAAAGTCTTATCTTATAACATGAATCAGTTTTCCACAAATAAGATTTTAATTCAGCATTGTTTTCAGATATGCTTGAACTCAACCATGATGGCAAACTTTCCTGAGTTAAATCAAAAAATTGTTCGAGTATTGTCTTCAATGTTGTCACTTTTACCCTCAAGAGATCTTACAAATAACTCAGTAAACTTTTCCATTTTTTGCGGGGAAACAGTGTGTGGATCATAATTGATTGCTTCTCTCAGTGCATTCAATTCGTTCCACTCTTCAAGTGATAGATAATTATTTCCTGTTTTTGCAAGAGTCATGGTTTCTTTGCGATGTGACCCAATGTTAGCATTTCAATACATAAATATCTATCAACTTAATGTTTTCTTCGGGATTGCGTTACATTAGTTAATAAAGTCCTCAAGAGCATCAAGATTATCCTTAAGTTTCTTCTCATGATCCTTGTTATAATAGGACCACAAGGCATTATGAACATCCATTAGATTATCTACCCAGAAACCGGCAGGATAAATGCCAAGAGAATCTTGAAGTCCACGATGTGATGTACCTTCACTCTCTGCTTTACACACAATATAACAAATTGCTTGAACCATGTCAAGTTTATCTTCTTCAGAAAGCATAAAGTATTTGCCTACAGCACGTTGCTTTGCTTCTTCATTTGCTTTCTGAAGTTCTTTGAAGGAATCAGAATCCCACCACTCTTGAAGTGCTTTACCAAATTTGTTAGGTTCAGTCATCTTTTCCAAAGAAAGTCCCAAAAAATCCAGAATCTCCTGATTTACGATTCTCAAGTTTATCCAATAAAGAATCTGTAGTTTGTAGAGTTTCAATACGTTGAATTAAATCTGCAATTACACTACAGACCATAGGACGCTCTTGACGTGCAGCGTATGCAAGAGCATTCCTTAATGATGCTTCTGCTTCCTTTAAACTAGTTTGAACTGATTCAGATAATGCCATTAAAATTCACTCCTTCTTTTTGGTATAAAAGGTTTTTCCTTCCATTTACAATATTTTGGAAGTTCTTGATTTATATCTTCAAAATATTTACAAACAACCGCATGATCTTGTGGATATTTTGGTCCAGATGACCATTCTCTTATACTATCATAACTACAACTTAAATTATATCCACAAACCAAAAGTTCAAACATCAGCACTCTTCCATTTTTAGTGGTTTTGTTATCCTTTGAAGAAGATAAGAACCATCACCTCTATCTATCCACTCTACTTGATCCCCTTCTTTAAGACCTGCTGCTTCTAGCAAGTCATCAGGAAAGTTAATGTAATATTCGCCACTTGAATCATCAATATTTACAGGAAGTTTCCACCGAATTACTTTATCTTTTTTTGAATTTGCAATAGAATATTCAAGATCACTATGCCCCCAAGGAGGCATAGCGTGATCTTTTACTTCTTCTGGATAATAACACTCTTCCCAAAAATCATTTAAGGCATTTTGATATTTTTGTGAGGGATCGTTTCTATCATCTCCAAGTTTGGACTTAATATCACCATCACGCAAATCACCTACTGTTGCTTCCCAAGCATTCTTAAACTTTTCATCAAACTCCTGAAGATAATACTGAAGAAATTCATCAACAGCATGCAAAAGAGTTTCTACTTTATCATATTGATGTTCTTGAATCCTATCAACAGCACTATCCAGAATTTCACGTGCAGAACAAATCTTGGATGTCACTATCTCAAGATTATTCATTGTATCCCAAACTTTTTGATACTTAATTGGCATTGATGGCATCCTGTATTGCTTGCTGTACTATAACCTGAATTTCCTTGGAAGTCAAGTTATTAAGAAATGACCATTTTGGATCTTGTGGATCCCAATCCATTGTATATGATCCGTCTTCATTTTGTGTTATTTTAAGTGTGTCTTCCATCATAAGTCAATGTGAACGTCATCATTCCAAGTATTTTTTTCAACTTTACGAAGAGATTTAAGTTCTTTATATAAAGTTTTTATTTGTTGATATGCCTCCTCTGGTGAGATTTTATCACTTACCTCAAGACCAGCAATTAGGGCAACTTTGTCACCAAATCGTGCAAGTGCTCTTTCAAAAGCAGTTAATTCATCATACATTTTTTACACCAAAAAAGTTCAATTTATTTATGATTTGAATAAGAATTCGTCAATATATTTTTTGGAGAATTCATTTCCAAAATATATTTTTAATATTCCAAATGCGGGATCTTTTTGAGACATATGTTGATTATATTTTTGGTGTAAAGATTCAAACGTTTTTGGTTCAGAATGAGAATCGCAAAGATATTTTTGATATTGGTTAATATAAAATTTTACCCATATCAAATACTCATTATAAAAATCTTTTGATTGTCTTTTAGTCCAAAACTTTTTTGAAAAGAATTCATTTAAATCATAAAATTTAGATTTTTTGATTTTAGTATTTGGAAACATTTCCAAATAATTTAAATATTCTTCATTTTTACTAATTGGATGAAAATCTATTGCACCAAAATATCTTTTATTAGAAACTTGAACATATTCCGTTCCAAAAATTGGAACATCTAAATCTACATTAGGATAAATGACCAGAGATTCCGCTTTAAACTTATCTTTAATGTTTAATTCACATAATCTAATTTTAGAGCAGTGTTCACTAGACCACAAATATG
>JACCDG010145986.1_pt1 | contig 33025 bp, 36 predicted proteins | sample 7442471 | NCBI WGS metagenome assembly JACCDG01 (sample SAMN15323444, study PRJNA562643) | freshwater metagenome | isolation source: river surface water | place: USA:Blue River Watershed | collected 2017-08-17 | reverse complement strand
GATTGATGGCCGTGTGAGGCGGTGCGAAGGCTGATTTGCCGCCGAAGATGGCGTCTGCATCCTCAAAAAAGATCAGCAACGCCAACTTGTTCAACGCTTCGGCACGAGTTTTTCAACAGAATTGGCCAGAAGCAGTCAGCCATGACCATTCTCGATAGGAGTCTTTCGCAGCCCATATCGATAGCGGATTCAAGCGGACGATGCAACACACAAAGCAACGACTAGGCGCCAGGAGTGTTGGAAATGAGGCAGCGCCAAAGGCTTCACTTCTCGAGGCGCCAGAATGCGCTGATGTGGGTGCGCTGAATTCAGCCTGAAATTTTCCTGCCCAATTTAAGAAATTGCTGGCAGCATCTTGCTGGGATTGAGCAAGTTATGAGGATCCAAAGCCCGTTTGACCTGCCACATCAATTCCAGTTCCACTTGCGACTTGTATTGCAGCAGATCATCGCGCTTTGCAACGCCAATGCCGTGCTCGGCTGAAATGGAGCCGTTGAATCCATGCACCAGCGTGTCCACTGCGGTGGAGACGGCTTGATAGTGAGAGGCCAGATAGTCTTTCGCATTCTGGTCAGCTGGGCGCAGTGGATTGAAATGCACATTGCCATCGCCCATGTGACCGTAGACCACCATTCGGCTGCCAGGTGCAATGGATTGCACGCTTGCCGTTGCTTGCTCTATGAAGTTCGCAATGTGCGATAGCGGCACCGACACGTCGCACTTGATGCTGCCACCAGTACGGGTCTGAGCGTCCGAGATTTCTTCGCGCAGGCGCCAGAAGGCTTGTAAGTCGGACAGGCTTGCCGCCAGTGCGGCGTCAGACACCAAGCCAGCCTCCATCCCTGCCTCCAGAACCTGAACCAGCGAAGCATCCAGTGCCTCCTGGTCGCCGGTGGAGCTCAGCTCGATCAACACCATCCAGGCTGGCTTTCCCGCCAATGGAGGGGTCGCGCCGCCAAGGTACTCACACACCAAGGTCATGGCATCGGCAGACACCAACTCGAAGGCGGTGACCGTCGGTCCGGCCATCTGTTTGGCCAGACCCAGCAAACGGATTGCCGCGGCAGGGCTGTCCACCGCCACAAAGGCGACCGATGCGGCCTGGGGCTTGGGCATGAGCTTGAGAACAGCCGCCGTGATGATGCCCAGCGTGCCCTCAGAACCTACAAACAGCTGCTTGAGGTCGTAGCCCGTGTTGTCCTTGCGCAGCCCGCGCAGCGAAGAGTAGATCCGCCCATCGGGCAGCACAGCCTCAACGCCCAGTACCAATTCACGCATGTTGCCGTAGCGAAGCACAGCGGTACCGCCTGCATTGGTCGCCAGGTTTCCCCCAATCTGGCAGGACCCCTCGGAGCCGATGCGCAGCGGAAACAGGCGATCGGCCGCATCGGCCGAAGCGCGGGCTTTGCTGAGCGTAACGCCGGCCTGCAGAGTCATTGTGTCGTTGAGCGTGTCCACCTCCAGCACCCGGGCCATGCGGCGCAGGTTCAAGACGATGGCATTGCCGGCGTCGTCCGGAACAGCTCCCCCCATGAGCGAGGTGTTGCCGCCCTGGGGGACCACCTTCACGCCATGGCAGTGGCACCAAGCCATCACTCGGCTGACTTCGTCAGTCGATGCGGGGAGCACCACGGCCATGGCCTTGCCGCGGTAGAGCTTGCGGTAGTCGGTTGTGTAGGCTTCGGTATCCGTCGGCCCACTGAGGCAGGCGGCAGGCCCAACGATGGTCGACAAGGCGGCCAGGGTGTCTTCGTGCAGGGACATGATTTTCAGTAAGCGGCGCCGGGTGCGCGAGGCGCTACCGGCGCGTTGGACAAGAAAGACTCGGCGAGCTTGCGTGCGGCGTTGGCGAAGAGCAGGACGTCCACACCTGTAGCGACGAAGGAGCAGCCCAGATCGAGATAGCGGCGAGCCAGCGCGGGGTCTGAAGTGAGGGTGCCTGCAGCCTTACCGCTGGCGATGATGGTGCGCATGGCTTGCTCGATGGCCGCTTGCACCTGTGGATGGCCCGGCTTGCCTCGAAAGCCCATCGACGCCGCCAGGTCGGCGGGGCCGATGAAGACCCCATCTACCCCCTCCACGGCGCAGATCGCTTCCAGGTTCTCCAGCGCTTTGACCGACTCGGCTTGCACCAGCAGGCACACTTCGCCGTCGCTGGCGTCAAGGTAGTCGCCACGGGCGCTCCAGCGTGAGGCGCGGCCCACCGCGCTGCCCACGCCACGGATACCCAGTGGGGGATAGCGGGTGGCGCTGACGATGGAGGCCGCCTGCTCGGCGGTGTCTACCATGGGCACGAGCAGGTTCTGCACGCCGATATCCAGCAGTTGCTTGATGAGCGCCACATCGCCATTCACCGCTCGCACCACCGGCTGGGCACGGTAGCTCGCAACCGCCTGCAGCGCAGCCAGTGTGCTGCGCAGGTCATTGGGCGCATGCTCGCCGTCGATCAGCAGCCAGTCAAAACCAGCCGTAGCGCTGACCTCGGCCAGGTAGGGGTCGGCCATGGATAGCCAGAGGCCCACTTGGGCGTTTTTGGCAGCCAAGGCGGCCTTGAATGGATTGCCAGTGGGAACGCCTTGTGTCATTGGGCACCTGTCAATAGAGAGTTCGGCAAAGCTTTGCCGTGGTATTTGCATCCAATGTGCTTGAGCTTGTCATAGACCAGCTTGGTTGTGATCCAGCTTCTTACACAGCGGCGCAGGCTGCTGATCGATTCCGTCATGCCTGTCTCTTGTTGTCGCTTTGGGAAACGTTGCACGTGCCTGTCAGCCCAGGCTGCCCTGGCAAAGGTATTTGATGTGTTGATAGTCATCCAGACCGTGAACAGAACCCTCGCGTCCGTAACCCGAGGCCTTGACGCCGCCGAAGGGCGCCGCTTCTGCAGCGAGCGCGCCTTCATTGATGCCGACAATGCCGCACTCCAGCGCCTCGGCCACGCGCCAGATGCGCGCGGGATCCTGGCTATAGAAGTAAGCGGCCAGACCAAAGGGGGTGGCGTTTGCCAGGGCGATGACCTGCTCTTCGGTGTTGAAGCAGGTGATGGGCACCACCGGGCCGAAGGTCTCCTCGCAAGAGCAGGCCATATCGCCGCTGGCGCCAGTGAGCACGGTGGGCTCGAAGTAGGCTGCTCCCGCAGTTTCCGGTCGCCCAATGCGCTGGCCACCGGTGACCAGCTTGGCGCCCTTGGCCAGGGCGTCTTGCACGTGGTGTTCGATCTTCTCGATGGCGCGCAGGTTGATCATGGGGCCGATCTGCGAGCCGGGATCGCGCGCCGGGCCCACCTTCAGGGCCGACACGCGACGGGCGAGCTTTTCGGTGAATGCGTCGTGGACCCGCTCGTGAACGAAAACGCGGTTGGGGCAAACACAAGTTTGGCCGCCGTTGCGGAACTTGGAGACCATCAGGCCTTCGACGGCGGCATCCAGATCCGCGTCCTCGAACACGATGAAGGGCGCATTGCCGCCCAACTCGAGCGAAAGTTTCTTGAGCGTGTCGGCCGATTGCCGAGCCAGGTGCTTGCCCACCGGCGTGCTGCCCGTGAAGCTGATCTTGCGCACCCGTTCGTCGGCCAGCCAGACATCGACCACCGCCGGGGTGCGTTCGCGCGAGGCTGTCACCACGTTGAGCACACCTGCGGGCACGCCGGCCTCTTGCGCCAGCTTGGCTAGCGCCAGGGCGGTGAGCGGTGTGTCCTCGGCTGGCTTGGCCACCACGGTGCAGCCAGCGGCCAGTGCGGGCGCAATCTTGCGGGCGATCATGGCCGCAGGGAAGTTCCAGGGGGTGATCACCGCCACCACACCAACCGGCTCGCGGATGACCATCAGGCGTTTGTTGCGCGCCGGTGTCGGGATCACCTCGCCGTTGGAGCGGGTGGCCTGCTCGGCGAACCACTCCACGTAGCTGGCGGCATAGAGCACCTCGCCGCGGCCTTCGGCCAGCGGTTTGCCCTGCTCACGCGAGATCAGACGCCCCAGATCCTCCTGATGCGCCAAGATCAGGTCGTTCCAGCGTTTGAGGATGGCCGCGCGATCTCGCGCCGGCACCTCGCGCCAAGCGGCGAAGGCGGTTTGGGCCGCATCGACAGCGGCGCGCGCGTCATCGGCCCCACTGTCTGGCACCTGGGCAATCAGGCTTGCATCGCTGGGGTCCGTGACGGACAGCGGCGGGTGCGCGGCTTCAAGGCTGGCGCTCCATAGCCCGGCGATGAGGTTGCGTGTTTCGATCAGGTCGGCACGCGCGAGGGTCAGTTCACAAGTTGGGGACATAAGGGGAGACGAGGTGGGGGAGCCGCTTCAGCTGACGATGCCCAGGTGCCAGGGCACGAACTCTTGATCGCCCAGGCCGAGCCGCTCACTGCAGGTGGGTTCGCCCGAGGCGTGGCGCAACAGGGCGTCGAAGATGCGCTGCCCCATCTCGGCCAGGCTCGCTTCGCCGTCAATGACCGCGCCGCAATTGATGTCCATGTCCTCGCGCAGACGCTCGAACATCGGGGTGTTGCTGGCCAGCTTGATCGTGGGGGCGGGTTTGGAGCCGAACATGGAGCCACGCCCGGTGGTGAAGCAAATCAGATTGGCGCCGCTGGCGATCTGGCCGGTGGCCGATACAGGGTCGTAGCCTGGCGAGTCCATGAACACCAGGCCTTTGGCCGTGATCGGCTCGGCATATTCATAGACTTCCTGCAGTGGCGTGTTACCGCCTTTCATCGCCGAGCCCAGCGATTTTTCGAAGATATTGGCCAAGCCACCGGCCTGATTGCCTGGGCCGACCACACCGTTGAACTGCCCGTTGTGGCCACGCGTGTATTCGGCCCACCAGGCCAGCCGGTCCAGCAACTTCTGACCCACCTGTTGCGACACCGCGCGACGGGTCAACATGTACTCGACGCCATGAATTTCGGGTGTCTCGGACAGGATGGCCGTGCCGCCGTGCGCCACGAGCAGGTCCATGGCAGCGCCAAGTGCAGGGTTGGCAGAGATTCCCGAGAAGCCGTCCGAGCCGCCGCACTGCAGACCCACGCTGATGTGGCTGGCCGAAACCCTTTCACGGCGGTAGGCATTGGCCAGAGGCAACATCTCTTCCACAGCTCGGATGCCGGCCTCGATGGTGGCACGGGTGCCACCTGTGTCTTGCATGACCAAGGTGCGGAGCATGCGGCCACGGGCCAAGCTTTGCGAATCGACCAGATCGGCCACCTGATTGCGTTCGCAGCCCAGACCCACGATCAGCGTGCCGGCCAGATTGGGATGGCGGGCATAGCCGGCCAGTGTGCGGCGCAGCAGGTCAAAGTGCGGGCTCGGCGAAGACATGCCGCAGCCTGTGGTCTGGGGAAATGCGACCACGCCATCCACGTTGGGAAAGTCTTTCAGCCGCTCAGGCGTGAAGTGGGCCGCGATGCGGGTGATCACAGAGGCGGAGCAGTTGACCGAGGACAGCAGGCCGATGAAGTTGCGTGTTCCCACGCGTCCGTCTTCTCGCACGAAGCCTTGGAAGGTGGCCTGTTTGTGCGCTGGCACATAGGGCACAGGGCGCACGTCCTGCCCAAAACCAGGGTCGCGATGGAAGTCGGCCATCGCGAGGTTGTGCGCATGCACGTAGTCACCGGGCTCGATGTCGCGCGAAGCCACGCCGATCACGGCGTTGTACTTGCGCACCGGCTCGCCCTGAGCGATCGCGCAGGCAGCCACCTTGTGGCCTGCTGGCACCTGGGCGCGGGCGCGCACCGACAGGCCTGGAAGTGACTGCCCCATCGCAATGGGTGTGCGAGCCACGAGCACGTTGTCCGCCACATGCAGGCGGATGAGGGGATCGGCAACCATCGTCAACCCTTCTCAAGCAGTTCTTTGAGTTTCAGGCGCTTGATCAGCTGCGTTTCATGCTGATAGACCTGTGCCACGTATTTCTTGTAGTCGGGACCATCCAAGTACATCAGCGGTGCGTCGATGCGTGCGGCCACTGACTTGAATTCGTCACTGTTGACGGCAAAGCGGAAGGCGTCGCGTAACTTCTTCTCCACAGCAGGGGGGAGGCCGGCGGGTGCACCGATGCCGTTGGGTGCTTCGACAGTCACGTTGAAGCCCAGCTCCTTGAGCGTGGGCGTGCTGGAAAAGCGAGGCGTTCGCTGCTCGCCCCAGGTGGCCAGCAAACGCAGCTTGCCGGCTTCCACATGTGGCGCCCAAGAGCTGGAATCGGCCAACATGTCCACTTGTCCGCCCAAGGTGTCATTGAGGGCCGCTGAGCCGCCCTTGTAGGCCACGGCATTGAGCTGAATGCCCGCCGCTATTGCGAACTCCTCCATGCCCACATGCGTCGCACCGCCAATGCCGGCATGGGCATAGCTCACCATGCCTGGATTGGCCTTGGCGAAGGCCACCATTTCCTGCAAGGACTTGAACTTCGAATCCGGCCTGACTGCAATGCCAAAGGTTTGACCCGAAGTGCGCGCGATGTAGCTGAAGTCCTTGAGGGGGTCAGCCTGAAGGCTGCCCAACTGGGCAAAGCGGGTGACCGAGATCGGGATCTGGCCGATGGTGTAACCGTCGGGCTTGGCCGCAGCGATGGCCTTTGCCCCGATCATGCCCGCAGCGCCCGCGCGGTTTTCAACAGTGACGGGTTGTTGCAGCACCCTTGCAGCCACCTGACAGATGGCCCGCATGGACTGATCGGCGGTACCGCCGGCGGGCCAGGGACAGATGAAGGTAATGGGTCGAGAGGGATATTCGTCGGCCGCTTGGGCAAATGAAGGCATCAGCAGCCCGGTGGCGCCTCCTGCCAAGCTCGCCAACATACCGCGGCGCGTTGTGGTCATTTTGTTCATGTCCTGTCTCCTGTGTTGAGTGTCGAAGTGAGCCGCGATGGTGGCCTTCTTTTACATAACCGTCCAATGAAATTTAGTAAATAATTCATGAGCATTAAGTTAAGTATCATCAGACCATGTCACAGCTAGACCGTGCCCTGCGTTCCAATATCAAATTGCGTCACTTGCAGTTGCTGGTGGCACTGGACGAATTCCGTCATCTGGGGCGCACTGCGGAATTCCTCAGCGTGACCCAGCCGGCAGTTTCGAAAATGCTGGGCGAGGTGGAGGAGATGTTGGGGCAGCAACTGTTTGATCGCTCACGGCGCGGCACTGAGCCGACGCTGGCGGGCCAATCACTGGTGCGTTTCGCCCGGTCGGTGCTGGCCAATTACGAGCGAACCCGTGAAGAGATCAACGCGTTGGGGCAAGGCCTCGGTGGTCGCTTGCGTGTCGGTGTCATGGTCGTAGCCCTCCCAACCCTCCTGGCACCGGCGGTCGCGCAACTGAAGTCAACCTCAACTTCGGCATCGGTGCTGGTGGAAGAAGGCGACTTGAGCCGCTTGCTGCCCAAACTCCGACTTGGAGAATTGGACTTGTTCGTTGGTCGCCTCGAACCTGGCTATGCAGCTCCGGACCTGCTCACCGAAGCCCTGTACCAAGAACCCATGGTCATGGTGGCGCGGCCTGGCCATCCACTGACGCGCCGCAAACACATCTCATGGCAAGATCTGTCGAGTCTGCGCTTTGTGGTGCCGCCACCGTGGGCCTCGCTGCGAGTCAAGCTTGAGCAGCAATTTTTGCGAATGGGCCTTGAGCCTCCGCACGATGTCGTGGAAAGCGCATCCTTTCTCGCGCAAATCAGCTTTGTTCGCGATCAGGGTGCGATCGCGTTGATGGCTCGATCGGTGGCTGACTATTTCGCAGAGCAAGGTTTCGTCCAGCCCTTGGAACTTCTGGTCCCCTTTGACTTGCCACCGGTCGGACTGATCGTCGTGCGAGACCGACCTTTGACGCCCGTAACCCAGCGACTGGTACAGCATATCCGGGAGATTGCCGTGTCGCGTGTTGACGCCGATCCAATATTGACCACCTGGGGGTGCAGCTAAATTCTTGGCCTTGTCGGTTAAACTTGCCGGTACACCCTGTAGTCCCTTGTACAGGGGAGCCATTCGTCCGGACTTGGTCGTGAGGGAAGTCATAGCTCAGGGTATATTCCACTGACTTGGTTGAGCGATGAAATCTTGGCCAGATATGTGACCGCAAGTGTAAGAGGCCTCCCCATTGGGCAATGTCCTTAGACATTGGAGCAGTTCTCTAGACATAGGGGAGCGGTGGATCTGGGTTCAATTGACCAACTGGGCCACCAATTTGATGCATGCTGGTTGTTGCCAGTTCATGCGGATTCATGAGGGTTCCTGAGGGCCTCATGAATCCCCGTTTTTCCAGGTTTTTAGAGAGTTTCCGTCGCTACCCAGTCGGAACCTAAAACTTGGAACAAAAATCCCAATGAAATCAAGGGCTTGCTTGTGGACTTCAGTCCGCAAGCCGGCCTTTTGAATTTTTTCGGAACGGCTTGTATCCGGCCGCAACGGCCTGGTCTGAAATCAGGCGTCTGGCCGGGCCTGAACGATGTGCACCTTCTCGTATTCCCGGAGGTCTTCAAGCCGGTAGAGCACCTTGCTCCCGATCTTGAAATATGCAGGACCCTTCTGATCAGCTCGCCATCGCTGCAAGCGTGAGGTAGAGCAGTGCCACCGCAGGGCAAGCATCTGTTCGGTGAGCAACTCGGGTGTTGCAGACGGCGAGGTGACGGCCGCGGCAACCATGCGCCCAGCTCGCGACTTTTGTGTGCCCAGCAATGCATCCGACGCAGCCAGCTTTCCGCGAAGTTGAGCCAGTTGCTTGAGCTCGCCCGGTGTGATCGGCATGCTGACGGAAAGCGTTCCGTTCGGGCCATTGTTCAATGCGCCGCTTTGCGCTCGGGATTCAATAGATCGGATGACTTGCTCCGTCGCGAGCCTCTCTGCCAAGAGTGCCTTTCGAGTTTTCATAGAGCCTCCTGTTAAAAGGTTCTATTGCACTCCGGTAGCTCCGGCATTCAGGAACGTCGTCCAAGGAAGTCATCAGGTAGGTCGCAGTCAGTGATATCGAGGCTGGAAAATCAAAAATGACTGCTGTCGGCGGCGGATTCCAGCGACATGACCTGTGGGTGCTCGATGCGCCTCAGTCCACTTTCACGCTTCGCAGCCTCAAGGCATTCGCGATCACGCTCACCGACGACAGGGCCATGGCAGCCGCGGCCACGATGGGCGAGAGCAGCAGACCGAAGAAGGGGTAGAGCACACCCGCGGCCACGGGGATGCCGGCCACGTTGTAGGCGAAGGACAGGAACAGGTTCTGCCGGATGTTCCTCATGGTGGCCCGCGACAGCTTGCGCGCACGCACGATGCCCAGGAGGTCGCCCTTGAGCAGCGTGACGCCGGCGCTTTCCATGGCCACGTCTGTGCCGGTGCCCATGGCGATGCCGACCTCGGCGGCGGCCAGCGCTGGGGCGTCGTTCACGCCGTCGCCAGCCATGGCCACCACGCGGCCTTCGCTGCGCAGGCGCTGCACGATGGTTGCCTTGTCCTCTGGGAAGACCTCGGCCACCACCTCATCGATGCCCAGTGTCTTGCCCACGGCCAGGGCCGTGGTGCGGCCGTCGCCGGTGAGCATGACGATGCGCACTCCGGCCTCGCGCAAGCCCTGGAGCGCCGCAGGCGTGGTGGCCTTGATCGGGTCGGCAATGGCCACGAAGCCGGCCAGGCGGCCGTCCAGCGCCACGAAGATCACGGTGGCGGCCTGCGCCCGCTGTAACTCGGCGGCCGGTTGCAGGGGTTCCACGTCGACGCCGTGCTCGGCGAGGAACTTGGCGGCGCCAGAGACCACCGACACGTCGCCCACCATGCCCAGCACGCCCTTGCCCACGGGGGAGTCGAAGTCGCTGACTTCGGCCAGCGGGAGCCCGCGCTCCCGCGCCGCCGCCACCACCGCCATGGCCAGCGGGTGTTCGCTCGCACGCTCCACGCTGGCGAGCTTGCCCAGCAGATCGTCCGGTGCCAACTCACCGGCCGTCTCGATGTGAACCACCCGCGGCCGGCCTTCGGTGAGCGTGCCGGTCTTGTCCACCACCAGCGTATCGACCTTTTCCATGCGCTCCAGCGCCTCGGCATCGCGGATCAGCACGCCGTGCTGCGCGCCCCGGCCGACGCCGACCATGATCGACATGGGCGTGGCCAGGCCCAGGGCACAGGGGCAGGCGATGATGAGCACGGCCACCGAGGTGATGAGCGCGTAGGAGAAGGCCGGGCTCGGCCCCCACAGCAGCCAGGCCGCAAAAGTGAGCAGCGCTACCCCGATGACGACGGGCACGAACCAGGCCGAGACCAGATCCGCCATGCGCTGAATCGGCGCGCGGCTTCGCTGGGCGGCCGCGACCATGTGCACGATCTGCGACAGCAGGGTGTCCGCGCCCACCTTCTCGGCCCGCATCACAAAGCCCCCGGTCTGGTTCAGGGTGCCAGCCGTCACCTTGGAGCCTGCCGCCTTGGCCACCGGCATGGGCTCGCCGGTGACCATGGACTCGTCCACCGTGCCCTTGCCCTCGGTGAGTTCGCCGTCCACCGGCACCTTTTCGCCGGGTCGCACGCGCAGGAGTTCGCCTACCTGGATGGTGTCGATGGGCACGGTTTCGTCGCCAGAGGCCGAGACCCGCACCGCCGTCTTGGGCGCGAGGTCCAGAAGGGCCTTGATGGCGCCCGAGGTCTTCTCCCGGGCCCTGAGCTCGAGCACCTGTCCCAGCAGCACCAGCACCGTGATGACGGCGGCGGCCTCGAAGTAGATCGCCACCGCGCCGCCTTCCCCGCGAAGCTCGGCTGGGAACAGGCCCGGAGCCAGCGTGCCGAACAGGCTGTACACCCAGGCCGCGCCCGTGCCCATGGCGATCAGCGTGAACATGTTCAGGCTGCGGTGCTTGAGCGAGGCCCAGCCCCGCACGAAGAAGGGCCAGCCCGCCCAGAGCACCACGGGCGTTCCCAGCAGCATCTGGATCAGGTTCGACGTCTGCGCACCGACCAGGTGCCGGATGTCCAGCAGGTGTCCGCCCATCTCCAGCGCCAGCACGGGAAGGGACAGCACTAGGCCGATCCAGAAGCGCCGGCTCATGTCACGCAGCTCGGCGCTGTCGCCGTTTTGGCCCGTGGCTATCACGGGCTCCAGCGCCATGCCGCAGATGGGGCAGTTACCTGGTCCCATCTGCCGCACCTGGGGGTGCATCGGGCAGGTGTATTCCACCGCCTTTGAACCTGTGGGCGCCTTTACCTGCGGCGCCGGAGCATGGTGATGATGCCTGCCATGGGCTTCATGGGTAGCATGGTCAGCGTGAGCGGGCGCGCTCCCAACGGGCTGAAGCGTCATCCCGCAATGCGGACAGTTGCCGGGGCCCGCCTGGCGCACTTTCGGATGCATCGGGCAGGTGTACTCGCCTGCTGGAGCCGCGGTGGTCGTGTCGGATGAAGTCAATTGCCCGTGCGTATGAGCAGGGGCGTGCTCGCCAGACATGGACTTGGAATCTTGCACGCCACTCTCCTTCTGTTCGTTTTTGACGTCAGGCGGAGCTGGCCCGACTCATTCCTTTATCTTGCCAGCACACGCACCAGCAACCACCCTCCCAGGCCCGCCAGGCACGCCCAACAAAGCCAGAACAAGGCGCGCTCCCACCAAAGCGCAGGGCCTTCACGGCTTTCCAGACGGTACTTGAGGGTCATGCCCGCGCCATGCACGACCAGGCCGGTCACCAGCAGGGCAATGGCATGGGCCTGCAGGACCTGCGGCACCAGCAGTGCCAGGCCCGCTCCCAGGATGATGGCGCCAAGGCCCGAGGCGAGCTCAGCGCCCTTGATGGTCGACGAAGGTCTTCGCATCACGGTTTTTGGACAAGCGCGGAATAAAGCGAGGTGTGACGGCGGCGTAGCGGCGCCACGCTTCACCAAAGGCCGCCTCGGAGTCCCGTTCCTCGTTGATGGCCAGGCGCACGTACATCACCACCAGCACGGGGAACATGACCAGCGTCAGCAGCGTGGGCCACTGCAGCAGGAATCCGGCCATGATGGCCACGAAGCCGATGTACTGAGGATGCCGCACCATCTCGTAGGGGCCTTGGGTTGCCAGTTCGTGCCGCCGCTGCGCGTGGTACAGGACGTGCCAGGACTTGGACAGCAGCCAGAAGCCGCTGCCGATGAACACGAAGCTCAGGAGGTGCATGAAGCCGGTATGCGGATCGCCGTGCTGGCCACCGAGCAACCACCACAGGTGGCCCGCCTCATGGCCAAAGAGGTTCACGTTGGGGGAGTGCTGTCCCAGCCACCCGGACAGTAGGTAAATGGTCAACGGAAAACCGTACATCTCGGCGAACAGGGCCACGATGAAGGCCGTGTAGGCGCCGAAGCTGCGCCAGTCGCGCAGGTTGGTGGGCTTGAAGAAGCTGTAGGCGAAGCCCACGAAGATGAACACGTTCAGGGCCACCAGGCCCCACAGGCCGTAGTCATTGGTCGCGTCGGTCATGGCTGCCTCCGCGAGCGTCATCGGGGTGATGGTCATGGTGGTGGCCGCCGTGGTGGTGACCACGATGCATGAACATGTGCATCAGTGGGCAGGCGGCCAGCGTCAGGTAAGGCAGGACGCCGTACAGGTGGGCCCGGTGCTCGGTGAACAGGTAGTAGCCGCCGACGGCCATCGCCACCAGCCAGGCCAGGCCAGCGGGTGACTTCCAGAAGGACGGCGTAGGCTCGTGATGCGGGCGGTTCATGGCAGTCTCCAGCCCTTACTTGCGGGGCATGGCGGCTTCCCGGTCCACCATCATTTGCATCATCTGCTCCATCATGGCCATTCGTCGCTCCATCTGCTGATGCATGCCCATCATGCCGGCCATGCCCTGCATACCGGGTGCGCCCTGGGCGGCGCCTGAAGCTGGCGGCTGGGACGGCATCATCCCCATCCCGCCTGGAATGCCGGGCCCGCTCATGGCGCCGGTGGAGCCCATGGCGCCCATCCCACCGGAACTGCCCATGCCGCGCATCTGACCCATCATGGCCATGCCCGATTGCATGAGCTTCATGTGCTCATCCATCATGGCCGTGCGCTCGGCCGGTGTCTTTGCCGACTGCATGCGCTGGTGCATGTCCTGCATGGCCTTCATCTGTTTGTCGAAGGCATCAGGTGCCGCAGCTGTCCGCGGCGCAGGGGTAGCAACCGCCGCAGGACTGCCGGGCGGATGGTGGGCGGAATGATCCTCGTCAGCCTTGGGCGTTTGGGCAACGGCACAACCGGCAACCACCAGGGTGGCCAGGGTAGAAGCAACGATTCGCAGGCTCATGGTGTTCTCCTTGTGAACGATCAGTTGCAGCATCCAGCGGTTCTTGCCGGCACGCCTTGACCTGCATCAACGCCAGTCACTCTCCGGGAGCCGCAGCAGCAGCCTGTACGGGGGGCGGCTTGTACTGGCTGGGCCAGAGTGACTTGCTGGGCCGTATAACCGGCCTGCTCGATCGCGTCGTGTACGGCCAAGACGACCTCCTTCGGGCTACCCTGAGGGAGGCGAACCTGGCGCACCGCCACATCAATCTCCAACTGCAGATCGGCAGGCAAGCCTGCTTGCGAAAGGGCGCGGCCGATCCGGTTGGCGCACGCGCCGCAGGTCATGTCGGGGATGTTGAACTGGACCATGGAAACCTCCTTGGGGCTGTTGATGCTTCAAGGATGAGCCCTCCCGCGATGGGAAGGTCAAGGACATTCTCGGTTCAATCAGGTAAGACCAATCCCGCTGATGGGCTCAGCGGGAGGTCGCTCGGCTTCGTCATTGAACCGGTCAGACGCCTCGACGCCGATCTCAGCTCTGCGCGAAATCCACGGGGTCGCTCTACACCATGAACGGCCATCCAGCAGTCCGATACGAAAGGCTGCAACGGGTTGGCATGCGGTCCTGAATTGATCTGAAAGACAGGATCGGAAAGATGCGGAAGGTTGCGGCCTGAGAGGAGGGGGTGGCAGGTGTCAGCGCCTTTCCGCAACCTTCCGCAGGGCCGTAACGGGTGTTAGCATGCTCCCAATTTGTAGGAATTGAACCCAGGTCCGCTGCCACCACCAATCACCAGGGGCCACATCCACACAGGGTGTGGCCCTTTTTTCATTCCGCCTCAAGCCGGGGCGCTGACCCACGAGGCAAGCATGAGACTGCTGAACACCCTGCTGGCGCTGACTTTGGCTTGCGCAGGCACCGTTGCCTGGGGCCAAGCGGCGGCCGCCCTGTCGCCGATCGCCAGCCTGGACGTGCAGCGCTACCTGGGCCGCTGGTACGAGGTGGCGAAGTTTCCCAACCGCTTCCAGCGCAAGTGCGTCGCCGACACCTCGGCCGAGTACCGCCTGCAGCCGGATGGCCAGCTTCAGGTGCTCAACCGCTGCCGCCTTCAAAGTGGTGAATTCGACCAGGCCCTGGGCCAGGCGCGGCAACCGGGCAGCGCCACATCGGCGCGCTTGAAGGTGCGCTTCGCGCCCGAGTGGCTGTCCTTCCTGCCTTTCGTCTGGGGCGACTACTGGGTGGTCGACCTGGACGAACGCTACGAGCTGGCGGCCGTGAGCGAGCCCGGGCGCGACTACCTCTGGATCCTCTCGCGCACGCCCGAAGTCGATGCCACGCCTTATGCGGCGCTGCTGTCTCGCCTCTCGGCCATGGGGCTTGACGTTGGACGCCTCGAAAAAACCGTGCACACGGGGCGCTGAACCGGCACCTTGCCCATGAACCTGCACCGCATCGACCTCGTTTCGCTCTCGCTCTTCAACCTGGTGGCCCGCACGGGCAGCATCAGCCAGGGGGCCGAGCTGGCCATGCTGGCGGTGGGCGCGGCCAGCAAGCGCATGACCGACCTCGAAGCCGCTTTCGGCGTGCCGCTGCTCGAGCGCCATTCGCGCGGCGTCAGGCTCACGCCCGCAGGCGAGGCCTTGCACCGGCATGTGCAGCGCATCCTTGGCAATGTGGACCAGATGGCGGCCGACCTGTCCGACCACGCCAAGGGCCTGCTCGGCGTGGTGCGCCTGTGGGCCAACACTTCGGCCATCACCCAGTTCCTGCCCGGTGATCTGGCGGCTTTCAGTCAGGCGCAACCGGGCATCCGCATCGAGCTCAACGAGGCCGACAGCCATGAGGTGGTGCTGGCTGTGCTCGATGGCCGGGCCGACCTCGGCATCTTTGCCGACCGCACGCCGGCGCTGGGCCTGCAGACCCGGTTTTACCGGCGCGATCGCCTGGTGCTGGTGGTGCCGGCCGACCACGCCCTGGCCAAAAGGCGCAAGCTGGCTTTCGCCGAAGCCGTCGATTACGACTTTGTGAGCCTCACGCAATCGACCTCACTGGCGCAGCGCCTGGCGCTGGCCAGCGGGCAGATCAGCAAACCGCTGCGCATCCGCATCCAGGTGCGCAGTTTCGACGCCATGTGCCAGATGGTCGCCGCGGGCCTGGGCATCGCGGTGCTGCCGGCCACAGCGGCGCAGCCGCTGGCCAAAGCCCTCGGACTGCGCCAGATCGAGCTCAGCGACGAATGGATCGAGCGCGAGCTGCTGTTGGGCGCTCGCGAGCTGGGCGCGCTGGCGCGCCCCGCGCGCAAGCTGCTCGACCACCTGGTGGCCGGTCAGGGCTGAGTGCGGCGCTTTCGCGGATTGCGAAAGCTCGTTTGGCATCCTGGTCATTCCGCGGGGACGGGCTTGTTCCTAGACTGCGGGCCATTGTCTCTTTTGGTCCTTTCCCATGCCCACGTCCAGCGCCCCGCTCACCCTGTTCGACAAACTCTGGCAAGCCCATTTGGTCGACCAAAGCGAAGACGGTGAATCGCTGATCTATGTGGACCGGCACCTGGTCTACGAAGTCACCAGCCCGCAGGCCTTCGAGGGCCTGCGCCTGACCGGTCGTCAGCCCTGGCGGCCCGAGACCACCATCGCGGTGGCCGACCACAACGTGCCCACCACGGCCGCGCAGCGCAGCAGTATCGACGCCATTGCAGACCCGCTCTCGCGGGCGCAGGTGCGCCAGCTGGGGGTGAACTGCCAGGAATTTGGCATCACCTTCCACGGTCTGGGCAGCAAGACGCAGGGCATCATCCACGTGGTGGGGCCCGAGCAGGGCGCCACGCTGCCGGGCATGACGGTGGTGGCCGGCGACTCGCACACCAGCACGCATGGCGCGTTCGGGGCCTTGGCTTTCGGCGTGGGCACTTCCGATGTCGAGCATGTGCTGGCCACCCAGTGCCTGGCGATCCGCCCCATGCAGCGCATGCTGGTGCGTGTCGAAGGCGCCTTGGCCGCTGGCGTCTCGGCCAAGGACCTGGTGCTGCACATCATTGGCGTGCTCGGCACGGCCGGCGCGACCGGCTTTGCCATCGAGTTCGCCGGCAGCACCGTCCGCGCGCTCAGCATGGAAGGGCGCATGACGCTGTGCAATATGGCGATCGAGGCCGGCGCGCGCGTGGGCCTGGTCGCTGTGGACGACACCACGATCGACTACTTGCGCGGCCGCCCGCAGGCGCCGCAGGGCGCGCAGTGGGACGCCGCCGTGGCCGCCTGGCGCACGCTGGTGAGCGACGAGGGTGCGGTGTTCGAGCGTGTGCTCGAGATCGACGCCAGCACCGTGGCGCCCATGGTCAGCTGGGGCACCTCGCCCGAGATGGTGGTGGGCATCGACGGCCGCGTGCCCGATCCCGCGGCCGAGACGGACGCGGTGCGCCGCGCCAGCATGGAAGCGGCCCTGGCTTACATGGGCCTGCAGCCCGGCACGCCGATGCGCGAGATCGCCATCGACAAAGTCTTCATCGGCTCCTGCACCAACGCCCGCATCGAAGACCTGCGCGCGGCCGCCGCCGTGGTCCAAGGCCGGCGTGTGGCCGCCAACATTGTGCAGGCACTGGTGGTGCCGGGCTCGGGCCTGGTCAAGGCGCAAGCCGAGGCCGAGGGCCTGGACCAGATTTTCATCAGCGCGGGCCTTGAATGGCGCGAGCCCGGCTGCTCGATGTGCCTGGGCATGAACGACGACCGCCTTTCGCCCGGCGAGCGCTGCGCCTCGACCAGCAACCGCAATTTCGAAGGCCGTCAGGGCCCGGGTGGCCGCAGCCATCTGCTGAGCCCGGCCTTGGCCGCGGCCGCCGCCATCGCGGGCCGCCTGGCCCGCATCGAAGAACTGGACGCTGTGAAGGAGCCCGCATGAAACCCTTTGTCCATGTGCAATCGCTGGTGGTGCCCATCGACCGCGCCAACGTCGACACCGACGCGCTGATCCCCAAGCAGTTCATGAAGTCGATCAGCCGCACCGGCTTTGGCGACAACCTGTTCGACGAGTGGCGTTACCTCGACCGCGGCGAGCCGGGGCAGGACGTGTCGCTGCGCCAACGCAACCCCAGCTTTGCGCTCAACCAGGCGCGCTATGCCGGTGCGCAGATCCTGCTGGCGCGCGAGAACTTCGGCTGTGGCTCCAGCCGCGAGCACGCGGTCTGGGCCTTGAACGATCACGGCATCCGCGTGCTGCTGGCGCCGCGCTTTGCCGACATCTTCTTCAACAACTGCTTCAAGAATGGCTTGCTGCCCATCACCCTCTCCAACGAGTTGATCGAGCAGCTGTTCAACGAGGTGGAATACAACCCCGGCTACACCCTGAGCGTGGACCTGCCGGCGCAGACCCTGCGCTCGTCGACCGGCATGTCGATCTCCTTCGAGATCGATGCCAGCCGCAAGCACCGCCTGCTCGAGGGTCTGGACGACATCGGCCTCACACTGCAAAAAACCGAGCGCATCCGCGCCTACGAAGCGCGCGCACGCCAGGCCAGCCCCTGGCTGTTCAACTAACCTCCCCCCCCCCTGCAAAGGACATCCTCATGCAACGCAGAACCCTCCTGGCCCTGAGCCTTTCGCTGGCCGCCACCGGCGCCGCCCTGGCCCAAGACAAATACCCGAGCAAGCCGGTCACGCTGATCGTGCCGCAGGCCGCCGGCGGTGCCAACGACGCGATCGCGCGCGTCATCGCGCAAAAACTCACCGAACAGACCGGCCAGTCCTTCATCGTCGACAACCGCGCGGGCGCGGGCGGCAACGTCGGCACCGTGGCCGCGGCGCGCGCCAAGCCCGATGGCTACACGCTGATGCTCACGGCCGACAGCTCGATGGTCATCAACCCCGCGCTCTACAAAAGCACGGGCTTCGACCCGATCAAAGACTTCGAACCCGTGGGCACCGTGGCCACGGCCGGTTATGTGCTCGCGGCCAACCCCGCTTTCCCGGCCAGGAACGTGGCCGAGCTCATTGCCATGGCCAAGCAACAGCCGGGCAAGATCAACATCGGCTCGGCCGGCAACGGCACGCTCAACCACCTGATCGGCGAGATGCTGGGCAAGGCCACCGACATCGACCTGGTGCACATTCCCTACAAGGGCTCGGCCGCCGCGGTGACCGACCTCGTCGCGGGCCAGGTGCAGGTCTCGGTGCAGAGCCTGCCGTCCTCGATCGCCTTCATCCGCTCGGGCAAGATCAAGGTGCTGGGCGTGGTCAACAACAAGCGCCTGCCGGCGCTGCCCGATGCGCCCACCATTGGCGAGACCGTCAAGGGTTTTGGCACCACGCCTTGGTACGGTGTGTTCGCACCGGCCGGCACGCCCAAGGCCATCGTCACCCAACTCAACGCCGAGATCGCGAAAGCACTCGAGTCCAAAGACGCGCAGGAGCGCCTGGCCGGTGTCGGTTGCGAGCCCTACAAATCGACGCCCGAGCAGTTCGCGCAGCTGGTGCGTGAGGACCTGCCGCGTTGGGCCAAGATCGTCAAAGCCTCTGGCGCCACCATCGACTGAAGACCCTCACCATGAACATTCCTGCATTGACTCCGGGCGCATTGAAAGGCCTGCGCGTCGTCGAGATGGGCCAGTTGATCGCCGGCCCCTTCGCCGCCAAAACCCTCGGTGACTTCGGCGCCGACGTCATCAAGATCGAGCCACCCGGCGCGGGCGACCCGCTGCGCAACTGGCGCATGCTGCAGGACGGCACTTCGGTCTGGTGGCAGGTGCAGTCGCGCAACAAGCGCTCGATCGCGCTCGACCTGCGCAACCCTGAAGGCCAGGACATCGCGCGCCAGCTGATCGCGCAGGCCGATGTGCTGATCGAAAACTTCCGCCCGGGCACGCTCGAGGGCTGGGGCATGGACTACGAGACGCTGTCCAAGACCAACCCGGGCCTCGTGATGCTGCGCATCTCGGGCTACGGCCAGACCGGTCCTTACCGCGACCTGCCGGGCTTTGGTGCCATTGGTGAGGCCATGGGCGGCCTGCGCCACCTGACGGGCGAAGAAGGCCGCGTGCCCGTGCGCTGCGGCATCTCGATCGGCGACACGCTGGCCGCGCTGCACGGCACCATCGGCGTGCTGATGGCGCTCTACCACCGCAAGGTCAATGGCGGCCAGGGCCAGGTGATCGACGTCGCGCTCAACGAGGCCGTGTTCAACGTCATGGAAAGCCTGGTGCCCGAGTACAGCGCTTTTGGCGCCATCCGCGAGCCCGCGGGCTCGGCCCTGCCGGGCATCGCGCCGTCCAACGCCTACCGCTGCCTGGATGGCGTGGTGCTGATCGCGGGCAACGGCGACAGCATCTTCAAGCGCCTGATGCAGGTGATCGGGCGCGAGGACCTGGGCAACGACCCCGAACTGGCCAACAACGCGGGTCGCGTGGCGCGCGTGCAGGAACTCGACGCCGCCATCGAAGCCTGGACCCGCACGCGCAGCGTGAGCGATGTGCTCGCGGCCCTGGGCGAAGCCAGCGTGCCGGCGGGCCGTGTCTACACCGCCAAGGACATCGTCGAGGACCCGCACTACCGCGCGCGCGACATGATCCTGAAGCAGCAGACCCGCGACGGCCACGAGATCGAGGTGCCGGGCATCGTGCCCAAGCTCATGGGCACGCCAGGCCAGGTGCGCCATGCGGCGCCCAAGCTCGGCGACGACACCGACGCGGTGCTGGCCGAACTCGGCATGAACCCGGAGACGATCGCCACCCTGCGTGGCAAAAAGGTGGTGGCATGAACGCGCAAGTTTGGCAAGGCGGCGGCCGCCGCATCTATATGCAGGAGGTCGGCACGCGCGACGGCCTGCAGGCCGAAGCGGCCTTTGTGCCGACCGAGCACAAGATCGCGCTCGTGAACGCCTTGTCCGAAGCGGGCCTGGCCAAGATCGAGGTCACGTCCTTCGTCTCGCCCAAGGCGATTCCCGCGCTGCGCGACGCCGAGCAGGTGCTGCGCGAAATCACGCGCCAGAGCGGCGTGGTCTACAGCGCGCTGGTGCCCAATGTGCGTGGCGCCGAGCGTGCGGTCGAGTCGCGCGCCGACGAGCTCAACCTCGTGATGTCGGCCAGCGAAAGCCACAACCTCTCGAACCTGCGCATGACGCGCGAGCAGTCTTTCACGGGCCTGGCCGAGGTGGTGCGCGCGGTGCAGGGCGCGGGCGTGGCGATCAACGTCTCGCTGTCGTGTGCCTTTGGCTGCCCGATGGAGGGCGATGTGCCCGTGGCGGTGGTGCTCGAGTGGTGCCGCCGTTACGTCGAGGAACTCGGTGCACGCGGCGTGACCCTGTGCGACACCACCGGCATGGCCTATCCGACGCAGGTCGCTGAGCTCACGCAGGCTTTCCGTGCGCGCTGGCCGGGCACCGAGCTGACCCTGCACTTCCACAACACGCGCGGCATGGGCCTGGCCAATGTGCTGGCCGCGATCGACGCCGGTGCCGACCGCTTCGACGCTTCGTTTGGCGGCATCGGTGGCTGCCCCTATGCGCCGGGCGCTTCGGGCAATGTCTGCACCGAAGAGGTCGCGCACGCGCTTGCGCTCATGGGGTATGACACGGGCATCGACCTGCCCAGGCTGCTGGCCGCCGCGGCCGAGTTGCCCGCGCTGATCGGCCACGATGTGCCCAGCCAGATCCTCAAGGCCGGGCGCCGGCTGGACCTGCACCCGCGCCCGGCCGATGTCGACGTCATTGCGGCGCGCGCAGCCAGCCGCTGAAGCCGTTTCAGAAGCGGCGGCCGTAGGAGAACATCACCCCCGCCGTGCCCAGCAGCTGCACCTGCACCGAGTCGTGCGTGGTCAGCTGGTAGCCCAGCGAGGGGATGATGGCCGGCGAGAAACCGTGGCGGTTCAGCGGCACCTTGTTCTGGTACTGGCCGACATAGCCGTACAGGATGCCCGCGGTGACCTTGAGAAACAGACCGGGTTGCCCCAAGAGCTGGTTGAACTGCTGGCCGGCATAGAGATAGGTCGAAGGCTGGCCAAAGGAGTTGCTGAACAGGCTGATGCCGCACAGGCGCCCGCCCGGCAGCTGTTCGTCCAGCGCCACCAGCACCACCGGCTTGTGCTCGGGGTTGCTGCTCCAGTGGATGGTGTAGGGGGAGAAGGTGAATTCACCGCGGTGCGCGGGCTCAGGCGCGCCCGCGACCGCGAGAAAGTCGGGGCAGTAGCGGTCCTGCGCCGCGCCGAGCGCGGGCAGCACGAGCAAGAGGGGCAGCAGCAAAAGGCGCAGAATGGCGTGCATGGAAAACTTTGGTGTTCAGTACGGCCGCCATTGTAGGGGCGCAGGCCCCGCTTTCTGCCCCGCGCTTCAGCGGTCCAGAAAGTCCCCGAGCCGTGCGGCCAGGGCCTGCGGCTGGTCGTGGTGCAGCATGTGGCCCGCATCTTCGATGCGCGCGATGCGCACATCGGCCACGGCCTGGAGGCGCTGGTGGTACTCGTCCAGCGTGTACTGGCCTTTCCACCACTGGCCCAGCGAATCGTCACTGGCCTCCACCGCCAGCACCGGCGCCGTGATCTGGCCAAACATCGCCTGCACCTCGTCAACGCGGTAGAGGTAGGGGTTGACGATCTTGTGCGCGGCGTCGCCGAGGATGCGCCAGCGGCCTTCGGCGTCGGGCCGGGCCCAGTGCTGCGCCAGCCACTGGGCTTTGTCCAGGCCCAGGCGCGGGTTGGTTTTCATGAGCCGTGCGGCCACGGCAACGGCGTCGGCGTAGCGGGGCAGGCCGATCTCGCCGGCATGCATCTGGCGCAACTCGTCGAGCCACTGGCCCATCCGTCGCGGCGCCTGCGCGGGCCGGGTGGCGGCCATGCCAAAACCTTCGAGGTTGACCAGGCGGCGGATGCGCGCGGGCCGGGCGCCCGCGTACATCATGACCACATTGCCGCCCATGCTGTGGCCGACCAGGTCGATTGGCGCCTCGGGGCTCAGGCGGTCGATCAGCGCGTCCAGATCGCCCAGGTAGTCGGGGAACCAGTAGCTGTCGACTTCGGGCGATTCGGTCAGGCCGTAGCCGCGCCAGTCCAGCGCGACGATGCGGCGCTCGCGCAGCCAGGCTTCGGGCAACTGGTCAACCATGAACTGCCAGGAGGCGCCCACGTCCATCCAGCCGTGCGCCAGCAAGAGCAAAGGCGCCTCGCTGTCGGTGCGGCCCCATTGCCGCAGGTGGTAGCGGCAGTGCCGCACTGACACGAAGGTGCTGGTCGATTCGCGCAAGACTTGGTACATACGAAGCGATCATAAGGAGACTCCCCATGGCCCGCCGTCACCCCCAGGACTCCGCCGCCGACCATTACGCCGCCCTGCACCAGGGCTTTGGCTGGCAGGTGCCTGAGCACTTCAACATCGCGCAGGCCTGCTGCGGCCGCTGGGCCGCGCGCGCCGATGCGGCACGCCGCATCGCCATCCGCGAACACCGCGCGGGCCAGGGCCTCGGCCAGGCCTGGAGCTTTGCGCAGCTGCAGCAGGCGGCGAACCGCCTGAGCCGGGTTTTGCAGGCGCAGGGCGTGCAGCCGGGTGAGCGCGTGGCCATCGTGATGCCGCAGCGCTTCGAGACGGCGGTCGCCTACATCGCGGTGCTGCAGATGGGGGCGGTGGCCATGCCGCTGTCCATGCTGTTCGGTCCTGAGGCGCTGGCCTTCCGCATCCAGGACAGTGCAGCCGCCGTGCTGATCGCCGACGAGGCCGCCATGGGTGCGGTGCAGCAGGCGCGCGCCGAATGCCCGGGCCTGCGCTGCCTGATTGGCGTGGGCGGCGTGGGCGGCGTGGGCGCAGCCGCCGCGCAGGCCGACCTCGATTACGCCCAGGCCACGGCCGCAGCCAACGACACCTTCACCCCGGTCACCACGCGCGCCGAAGACCCGGCGGTGCTGATCTACACCAGCGGCACCACGGGCAACCCCAAGGGCGCGCTGATCCCGCAGCGCGCGCTGATCGGCAACCTCACGGGCTTTGTCTGCAGCCAGAACTGGTTCGGCTTCGATCCGGCGCGCGCGGGCCGCGATTCGCCAGCGGTGTTCTGGTCGCCCGCCGACTGGGCCTGGACCGGCGGCCTGATGGACGCGCTCTTGCCCAGCCTGTACTTCGGCCGGCCCATCGTCGCTTTCAACGGCCGCTTCTCGCCCGAGGCGGCTTTCGAGATCTTGCAGGCGCATGGCGTCACGCACACCTTTTTGTTTCCGACGGCGCTCAAGGCCATGATGAAGGCCGCGCCCGATGCGCGAAAGCGCTACCACCTGAAGCTCGAAGCCATCATGAGCGCGGGCGAGGCCGTGGGCGACGCGGTGTTCGCCTACTGCCGAGAGCAGTTGGGCGTGACCGTGAACGAGATGTTCGGCCAGACCGAGATCAACTACGTGGTCGGCAACTGCGCGCGCTTCTGGCCGCCCAAGGCCGGCAGCATGGGCAAGGCCTACCCGGGCCACCGTGTCGCGGTGATCGACGAGGCCGGCCGAGAGTGCCCGCCCGGCACGCCGGGCGAGGTGGCGGTGAACCGCTTCGATGTGCACGGCGAACCGGACCCGGTGTTCTTCCTCGGTTACTGGCGCAACGAGAAAGCCACCCGAGAAAAATACACGGGCAACTGGTGCCGCACCGGCGATGTGGCCCTCTGCGACGAAGACGGCTACCTCTGGTACCAGGGCCGCACCGACGACATGTTCAAGGCCGCGGGTTACCGCATCGGCCCGGGCGAGATCGAGAACTGCCTGGTCAAGCACGCGGCGGTGCAAAACGCCGCCGTGGTGCCCAAGCCCGACCCGGAGCGCGGCGCGCTGGTCAAGGCCTATGTGGTGTATTCGCCCGAGTACCTGGCGCGGCGTGCCGCGGCTGGCGATGCGCCGGCCTTTGACGACGCGGTGCGCCAGGCCCTGCAGGCCCATGTGCGGGGCCTGCTCGCGCCCTACGAGTACCCCAAGGAGATCGAGTTCACCGAGCAGCTGCCGATGACCACCACCGGCAAGGTGCAGCGGCGCGTGCTGCGCCTGCAGGAAGAGGCCCGCGCCGCCGAACGCGCCCGAGTCTGAACGCCGGGCGTGACACAATCGCCCAGCTGTTTTCAACACCCCTTTCAGAGGCACCCCATGGACAAGGTTCAACTCGGCACCAGCGATCTGCACGTCACCCCCATCTGCCTGGGCACCATGACCTTCGGCGAACAGGTCAACGGGTCGGACGCCCACGCCATCCTCGACCGCTCGCTGGCCGCGGGCATCAACTTCATCGACACCGCCGAGATGTACGCGGTGCCCGCCAAGGCCGAGACCTGCGGCGCCACCGAAACCATCATCGGCCGCTGGTTCGCCAAGCACCCGGGCGCGCGCCAGAAGGTGGTGCTGGCCACCAAGGTCGCCGGCCCCTCGCGAGGCATGCCCTGGATCCGCGAGGGCAGCGGCCTGACCGCGCAGGACATCCTCAAGGCCTGCGAAGGCAGCCTGCGGCGTCTGCAAACCGATGTGATCGACCTCTACCAGATCCACTGGCCCGAGCGCCATGTGCCGGTGTTCGGCATGACCTACTTCGACCCGGCCAAGGACAAGTCGCAGACCTCGATCCACGAGCAGCTCGAAGCCCTGGCCCAGCTGGTCAAGGCCGGCAAGGTGCGCCACATCGGCCTCTCCAACGAAACCCCGTATGGCGTGCACGAGTTCGTGCGCCTGGCCGAGCAGCACGGCCTGCCGCGTGTGGCCACCGTGCAAAACCCATACTGCTTGGTCAGCCGCACCTACGACAACGCGCTCGACGAGACCATGTACCGTCTGAAGGTCTCGATGCTGGCCTACTCGCCGCTGGGCTTCGGCCTGCTCACGGGCAAATACGACGCGCTGGATTTGGCCGGGCCGCTGCAGCCCGAGGGGGGTCGCATCGCGCGCTACGACTCCATGCGCAAGCAGCGCTGGGGCCGCCCGGAGGCGCAACGCGCCGCGCGCCGCTACAACCAGCTCGCGCGCGACAATGGCCTCACGCCGACCCAGATGGCGCTGGCGTTTTGCTACCACCGCTGGAGCGTGGCGAGCACCATCATCGGCGTGACCTCGCTGGCCCAACTCGACGAGGACATCGCCGCCTGGCAAGTGCAACTCAGCCCCGAGCTGCTGGCGCAGATCGACGCCATCCGCTGGGAAATGCGCGACCCGGCGCTCTGATCCGTTCAGCGTCTCATGTCGAAAAAGGAGCGGGTCAGCGAAACCCCGGCCACGGCGCTTTTGCGTCAGCACAAGGTGGCCTTCACCGAGCACCCGTATGAGTACCTGGAGCACGGCGGCGCGCAGCACAGTGCGCGCGCGCTGGGCCTGGACCCGTTCACGGTGGTCAAGACCCTGGTCATGCAGGACCAGGACGCCAAGCCCTTGCTGGTGCTGATGCACGGCAACCGCAAGGTCTCGACCAAGAACCTCGCGCGCCAGATCGGCGCCAAGTCGGTCGAGCCCTGCGCGCCCGAGGTGGCGAATCGCCACAGCGGCTACCTGGTGGGCGGCACCTCGCCCTTTGGCACACGGCGCCCGATGCCGGTCTACATCGAAGAGAGCATCCTGGCGCTGCCGCGCATCGCCATCAACGGCGGGCGGCGCGGCTATCTGGTGGGCCTGGACCCGCAGGTCTGCGTCCAGCTGCTCGGCGCCCAAGCTGTGCAGTGCGCGCTCGAGGACGCGTGACCCTCTGCAGGAGCGCGCCCCTGCGCGCGAACCCCCTCGGCCGCAGGGGCGGCCTCCTACAATGCCCTCAGTTTTCCAACGATCAATTTCATGGACACCTACCTGCCCCTCGCCGCCGTGATCGCCGGCTACCTGCTCGGCTCGCTGAGTTTCGCCGTCATCATCAGCCGCCTCATGGGCCTGTCCGATCCGCGTTCCTACGGCAGCAAAAACCCGGGCGCCACCAATGTGCTGCGCTCGGGCAACAAGCAGGCGGCGATCCTGACCCTGCTGTTCGACGCCGTCAAAGGCTGGTTGCCGGTGTGGGGTGTGCTGCAGTTTGGCGAGGCCTGGGGCCTGGGCATGGGCGTGGCGGCGCTGGCCGGCCTCGCGGCTTTTCTGGGCCACCTCTATCCGGTGTTTTTCCGCTTCCAGGGCGGCAAGGGCGTGGCCACGGCGCTGGGTGTGGTGCTGGGCGTGCACCCGCTGCTGGCACTCGCCACCTTGCTGACCTTTGCCATCGTGGTGTTCTTCAGCCGTTATGTCTCGCTGGCCTCGATGGCGGCCGCGGTGTTCGCGCCGGCCTACTACCTGTTTGGTGACGGCGTGGTCTGGCAGGCCTCGGGCGCGGCGGTCGCGTGCCTGGCCGTCATGGGCGTGCTGCTGATCTGGCGCCACCGCGAGAACATCAACCGCCTGTTTGCCGGCACCGAGTCCAAGCTGGGGAGCAAGAAATCGTGAGCACGGTTGAGCGTTTGCATGTGGCCGCGCGCTACAGCGAGGCGGCCGTCTTCAACGGTGTGGTCTACCTCGCCGGCATGGTGCCTGAATGTGCCGAAACCGACATCGCCAGCCAGACGGCCGATGTGCTGCGCCAGATCGACTTGCGCCTGCAAGAGGCGGGCAGCGACAAGACGCGCCTGCTGCGCGTGCAGATCTACCTGGCCGACATCGGTGACATCGCGGCCATGAACATGGTCTGGGACGCCTGGGTGGCGCCCGGCCATGCGCCGCCGCGCGCCACGGTGCAGGCGGCGTTGGCCGACCCAAGTTGGCGCATCGAGATCGTCGTCACCGCGGCGCAGGCCTGAGTCAGGCCCGGCGCAGCGGGCTGTGCGCTTTCAGCACGTCCAGGTAGTCGCCCACCCCTTGCGTTTCGCGTGCGAGGAACCGCCCAATCGCCTCGGCAAAGGCCGGGTGCGCGATCCAGTGCGCGCTGGCCGTGGGCGTGGGCAGCAGGGCGCGCGCCATCTTGTGCTCGCCCTGGGCGCCGCCTTCAAAGCGTTGCACGCCGTGGGCGATGCACCATTCGATGGGCTGGTAGTAGCAGGCCTCGAAGTGCAGACAGTCGACCCTTTGCGTCGCGCCCCAGTAGCGACCATAGGCCACCTGGGCTGAGCCCTGGGCTGCGCGCTGCAAGCCGATCAGGCTCATGGCGATCGGTTCAGAACCTTGCTCGCCCGCGCGCTCGCCGATGAACAGCAGCCAGTTCTCGGGCATGTTGCGGCGCATGGCCTCGAAAAAGCCGGGCTGCAGGTAGGGCGGGTTGCCGTGCTCCCAATAGGTTTGCTGGTAGCAGCGTTCGGCAAAGGCCCAGTCGCTGTCGCTGGCCTCGTGGCCGGGCACGGCGCGGAACGCCACGCCGGCCTCGCGCACCTTGCGCCGCTCCTGGCGGATCTTTTTGCGCTTGTCCTGGTTCAGGCTCGCGAGAAAGGCCTCGAAGTCGGTCCAGCCCGGGTTGTGCCAATGGAACTGCAGCTGCTCGCGCCGCATCAGGCCGGCGCTTTCGCAGGCGGCGAGGTCGGTGGTGTCGCCAAACAGCAGGTGCAGCGAGGGCAGATCCTGGGCCTCGCACCAGGCGAGCAAGGCCCGCACCAGCGCCGCGCGCGCGGCCGCGTCGCGGGCCAGCAGCCGCGTGCCCGGCACCGGCGTGAAGGGCGAGGCCACCACCGCCTTGGGGTAGTAGGCCAGGCCATGGCGTTCGTAGGCTTCGGCCCAGGCCCAGTCGAACACGTATTCGCCGCGCGAGTGGGTCTTGAGCCAGACCGGGCAGGCCGCGGCCAGTGCTTGGCCTTGCCAGAGGGTGATCAGCCGCAGCGTCCAGCCGGTGCGTGCTGTCGCCGAGCCGCTGGCCGTGAGCGCGCTCAGGTAAGCGTGGCGCATGAAGGGGGTGGGGCAGGGCTGGGATGCGAGCAGCGCGTCCCACACGTCGGGCGCGATGGCGCCCATGTCGTCCCAGACTCGGGTGACATAATCGCCGTTCACATCGTCCTGCACCTGTATGACCCTTCAGATTTGCGTTGCCCAGCTCAATTTCGTCGTGGGTGACATGCCGGGCAATGCCCGCAAGATCATTGACTGCGCGCGCGAGGCTTATGCCCGCGGCGCGCGCCTCGTGCTCACGCCCGAACTCTCGATTTGCGGCTACGCCGCCGAAGACCTGTTTTTGCGTCCGGCCTTCATCGACGCCTGCGATGATGCCCTGAAAACCATCGCCACCGAGCTCGCGGGGTTGAAGGGCCTGCACGTGGTCGTGGGCCACCCCGAGGGCGGCGGCCTGCGCACGCGCAGCGTGGCCGTCACGCGCCGCCACAACCGCGCCTCGGTGCTTTGCGAAGGTCAGGTGGTCGCGCACTACGACAAGCGCGAACTGCCCAACTACCAGGTGTTCGACGAGCGCCGCTACTTCACGCCGGGTGACGGCGTGGGCGTGTTCGAGGTCGCGGGGGTGCGCGTGGGCCTGCTCATTTGCGAGGACGCCTGGTTCCAGGAGCCGGCGCGGCTGGCGCAGGCCGCCGGGGCGCAGCTTTTGGCCGTGATCAATGCCTCGCCCTTCCATGCGGGCAAGAGCGCCGAGCGCGAACAGCGCATGCGCGAGCGCGTGCTGGAGACGGGTTTGCCCCTGGTCTATGCGCACCTGGTGGGCGGTCAGGACGAGGTGATTTTCGAAGGCCGTTCCTTCGCGCTGAACGACGAAGGCGAGGTGGTGGCGCGTGCCGAGGGCTTTCGCGAAGCCGCGCTCGACCTGCCTGTGGCGATGCAAGCTGACCGCGTGGTGCTTGGGGCCTCGGTCCAAGCTGTGCAGCCATTGCCCACGCCCGAAGCCGAGCTGTGGGACGCGCTGGTGCTGGGCGTGCGCGACTACCTGGGCAAGAACGGTTTCAAGGGCGCGATCCTGGGCCTGTCGGGCGGCATCGATTCGGCCCTGGTGCTGGCGATCGCGGTCGATGCGATCGGGGCCGACAAGGTGCACGCGGTGATGATGCCCTCGCCCTACACGGCCGAGATCAGCTGGGTCGACAGCCGCGACATGGCCCAGCGAATCGGGGTGCGCTACGACGAGATCGCGATCGCGCCGCTGTTCGAAGGGTTCAAAACCGCGCTGGCGGGCCAGTTCGCTGGCCTGGTCGAGGACACCACCGAAGAGAACATCCAGGCCCGCATCCGCGGCACGCTGCTCATGGCCCTGTCCAACAAGACCGGCGCGATCGTGCTGACCACCGGCAACAAGAGCGAGATGGCCACGGGCTACTGCACGCTGTACGGCGACATGGCCGGCGGTTTCGCGGTGATCAAGGACGTGCTCAAGACCCAGGTGTTCGCGCTCGCGCGCTGGCGCAACGCGAACGACCCCTATGGCACGGGCTTGAACCCGATCCCGGAGCGCATCATCACGCGCCCGCCGAGCGCCGAGCTGCGCCCCGACCAGAAGGACCAGGACAGCCTGCCCGAATATGCAGTGCTGGACGCCATCATCGAGCGCTACATGGAAAACGACGAGGGCATGGCCGCCCTGGTGGCCGATGGTTTCGAGCCGGCCGACGTCGAGAAGGTCACGCGCCTGATCAAGCTCAACGAATACAAGCGCCGCCAGTCGCCGGTGGGCATCCGCGTGACCCACCGCAGTTTCGGCAAGGATTGGCGTTATCCTATGACCAACCGTTTTCGCGCCTGACACCACAAGGATTTTTGGACATGAAACAGATCACCGCCATCATCAAGCCCTTCAAGCTCGAAGAGGTCCGGGAAGGCCTGGCCGAATGCGGCGTGACCGGCCTGACGGTCACCGAGGTCAAGGGCTTCGGCCGCCAGAAGGGCCACACCGAGCTTTACCGTGGCGCCGAGTACGTGGTCGACTTTCTGCCCAAGGTGAAGGTCGAGGTGGTGGTCAAGGACGACGATGTGGAGCGCTGTGTCGACGCCATCGTCAAGGCCGCGCGCACCGGCAAGATCGGCGACGGCAAGATCTTCGTGACCTCGGTCGACCGCGTGGTGCGCATCCGCACCGGCGAGCAGGACGACAGCGCGATCTGAGCGCAGCCCGCTCGCCCCAGGGCCCGCCACCGTCCGGTGCCGGGCTTTTTTCTTGGCCTGGCACTGGCGCGCCTCAGAGCCGTTCGGGGTGTGGCGCCGGCGCGAAACCGGCGGCCTGCACCAGCGAGGCGAGCAGGGGCGCACAGGCCTCGCCGACCTGCACCAGCTCCATCTGCCATTCGCCCATGAAGCCATCCTGCACCACCTGGCGCATGAAGCGCATCAGCGGCTCGTAGTAGCCCTGGCTGTTGAGGATGCCCACGGGCTTGTCGTGGTAGCCGAGCTGGCGCCAGGTCCAGGCCTCGAACATTTCCTCCAGCGTGCCGATGCCGCCGGGCAGGGCGAGGAAAACGTCGGCGCGCTCCATCATCATGCGTTTGCGCTCGTGCATGGTGTCGACCACGTGCAGCTCGTCGCATCCGTTGTGGGCCCATTCGCGCTCGACCATGGCGTGCGGGATGATGCCCACCACGCGCCCGCCGGCCGCCAGCGTGCTGTCGGCCACGATGCCCATCAGGCCGTTGCGGCCGCCCCCGTAGACGAGCTGGCCGCCATGGCGACCGATCCAGTGGCCGACCTCGCGTGCGAGCTCGGCGAAGTGCGGCTCGGCGCCGGGTTTGGAGCCGCAATAGACGCAGATCGAAAAGGCCGGTGTGCTCATGCTGCGGCCCCGATCCGGGTCCAGAGCGCTGCGGCCCAGATGCCGCCCGCCAGCAGCAGCGCCAGCAGCACCGCCGCACTGCCCATGTCCTTGGCGCGCTTGGACAGGTCGTGCCACTCGGGGCCGATGCGGTCGATGGCCGATTCGATGCCGGTGTTGAGCAGTTCGACGATCATCACCAGCAGCACACTGCCGCTCAGCAGGGCCACTTCGACCCAGCTCTGGCCGAGCCAAAAAGCCAGCGGCAGCAGCACCAAGGCGGCCATGGCTTCCTGCCGAAAAGCGGTTTCGTGCCAGCCTGCGCGCAGGCCTTGCAGCGAATAGCCCGTGGCATGCAGCAGGCGCGACAGGCCCTGGCGGGCCTTTTGGGGATTGACGGCGGGGTCGAAGGGGGGTGGGGCAGACATGGCCCGATTGTCGCCGAGCGCAGGCGGGGCGGCTTCAGCGGCTGCTGATGAGCCGCGTGCCCGCCAGCGCGTCGTGCCAGAACTGGCGCTGCGGGTGAAAGCGGCTGAGCAGCGCCCAGACCGCGACCCAGCCGAGCGTGAGCACCATGACTTCGAGCGCTGGCAGCTGCAGCGGCCAGGTCAGGGCCAGGGGCGGCAAAAACCACAGCCAGCTGGCCAGGTAGCGTTTGAGTGCCTGCGCCTGGGCAAGAGGCCGGCCCTGCAGGTCGACCACCCGGATGTGCCAGGTTTTCATGGCCAGCGTCTGACCGCGGTGCCAGAACCAGGTGAAGTAGATGCCTAGCACGAGGAACAGGAAGGCTTGCAGGCCAGGGCGGTTGTCCAGCGCGTGGCGGGTCTGGCTCAGCGTGCTGAACAGGTAGCCCGCGATGAAGACGACACCAAACAGCAGCATGCCTTCATAGAGCCAGCAGGCCATGCGTCGGCGCAGCGAAGGGGCGGTCAAGTCGGGCGCCCCAGCGGGCGCCATCGCCAGGTCGGGTGCGGTCATGAGGCGGAGGCTTCGCGGGCGGGCGCGTCAGAGGCCGGGCCAGGCTGGGCCGGCGGCTCGCTGGCGGTCGCCGGCAAGGGCAGCGGCAGCAGCGTTTTTTGGTCGATGGGCGCGCGTGCCGGAATGGCCGCCGCCGGCAGGGTGCGCACCGCCGGGGGCACGAGCCGTTGCGCGTTGGCGGGCTGGGGGCTGGGGGCGGCTGTTTTCGAGGGGCGCAGCACGCCGGCCGAGAGCTCGCGCTTTTGCGCGTCGCTCAAGGCCTGGTAAGCGTCCCACTTGGACTTTTTCTCGTCCTTGGGCAGGTCGTGCACCGTGTTGAAGTTCAGGCGCGCCTGGTTGCGCTGCGTTGGCGTCAAGGCCACCCACTCGGTCATGCGGGCATGCATGACGGCCTGATCGGCCGGCGAGAGCTGGTCGAACTGGCGGGCGATGGTGCGCCATTTGCTGCGCTGGGTGTCGGTGAGCTCGCTCCAGCGCGCGGCCAAAGGCGCCAGGGCGCGCTTGTCGCGCGCGCTGAGCTGCTGCCAGGCGCCGCTTGCGGGCGCAGAGGCCGGGGCGCTGGCCGCCGCCTGGGCGAGCGCAGGCCGCGGCAGGGCGCAGAAACCGGCCAGCAAGGCGCCTGTCAGGGCCCAGGCGGCCACTGCAGAGCGCGGGGGTGTGCGCAGCTTCAAACCGTCATTCCTCTCGGGCCGAGCCGTTTTGGCGCAGGAATTGGATGAAGCCCGGGTCGGAATAGGCCGCTGGCGGCAGGTCGTCGACCAGCAGCGCGCTGTCGATCTCGGCCAGTTCGGAGATGGTGCGCTCGCCCTCCCACACCTGCACCAGGACCAGGCCGGCCAGCAAGGCCAGCAAGGGAATGCCCGAGCCCAGGATGCTCCACCAGCCCAACCCTTCGCTGGGTGAGCCGGCCAGGGTCAGGCTGCCCTGGCCCTGGGCCAGCAGGTGCAGGCTGGCCGCGGGCTCGGGTTTGCGCAAGGCCAGCGCCTGTTGGCGCGCGATGCGCAGGCGCTCGCTGAGGTCGTGCGACAGTGAGGGGGTGGCCTGACTGAGCATGCTCGCCAGGGTGTGGCCCATGCGGTCCATGGGCTCGTGGTCGGCAAGGCGGTGTGGCTGTGTCATGGTTTCATTCCCTGGGCTGACAGAATCCGGTGCAAGGCTTGGATGGCACGGGAGCAATGGGTTTTGACGCTGCCCTCGGTGCAGCCCATCACGGCTGCCGTCTCGGCCACGTCCAACTCTTCCCAATAACGTAACAGAAAGGCTTCTCGTTGACG
>JACCDG010357209.1_pt1 | contig 33052 bp, 37 predicted proteins | sample 7442471 | NCBI WGS metagenome assembly JACCDG01 (sample SAMN15323444, study PRJNA562643) | freshwater metagenome | isolation source: river surface water | place: USA:Blue River Watershed | collected 2017-08-17 | reverse complement strand
TATTTTAATCCAGAAGATAACGATACTATTAGTGCACCTAATGGTGAATTACCAAATAGTATGAGAAGAACATATTTCTTCTGGGCTGTATTATATGATTACATGGTTGGTGCTTTAGGTGGTAGTGCAACTGGATATACAAGTTCAGTTACATCTCCTTTTAACTATAATGTATATCCATATAATATTCGTGAGGTAACCAAAGATGAATATGAAAGTATTGGTGTGTCACATATATATGACCAAAATAATAGTTTCTTTATTGATAGAGTAAATAACTTTCCTAATACAAATAATCCACCTGAAGAAAATGATTATGTATATGCTTGGGCAAATACAGGCACAAGTTTTCAATCTGTAATGTTTAATGTTGGATTAAACTGTGCAGCATTTAATGCAACTGCAACTTCAGCTGGTATTGCTTTATCACCTGGTCAAGCAACATTGCCGGTACCAACACCGACACCTACTGTATTACCTACACCAACACCAACTTCTACACCAATGATAGGTTCAGTATTAATGACATTTGATGAATTAGTTAATGGTAGAGGTGGTACGTTATATTCAGTTACAGTTAATGGACAAACTAGAGACTTACATTTTACTGATGCTGATAATTTATATTCAACATTTATTAGTCCTGGTGATGTCGTTAATGTTAATATAAGTAAAAATGGTACAGCTGAACAAATTATACATTCTGTTAAGAGATTAGATTATACAACAGATGATGAAGGTAGCGATATGGGTATTAAAGAAGTTACACCAACAGTTAGTGTTGTAACAGGTGTAACATTTACAACTTTAACATTTACAGCCTCAACAGCTACTAATGCTTACAATTTTGAATATAGAATTGATGCTAAAATAGAACCTACTAATTGTATCAATATTGGTTCAGGATTTACTGGTGACCAAGTTTCAGATATGATTAGACAACCAGATGGTAAGTTGTTATTAACAATACCACAAACTGGTCAAACATATTCAGGAATTAGTATTGGTACTATGGTTAGATTAAACACAAATCTAACAATAGATAATACGTTTAATGTAACACCAGTAGAATATTCTACAGTTTGGGAAGCATTTGCTTTACAGTCAACTGGTAAAATTATTGCTGGTTCTGCACCAACATACTCTGTAGTTAGATTAAATACTGATGGTTCTTATGATAACACATTTAATAGCGGAACAACTAATAATAGCATATTTGTAACAAAGGTACAATCAGATGATAAAATAATTGTGGCTGGCGCATTTACAACGTATTCTGGTCAATCATATAATAGAATAGTTAGACTGAATGCTAACGGTACAATTGATAATACATTTGTTGTTGGTAGCGGTATTGATAACAATTTCGTATATGATGTTGATATTCAATCTGATGGGAAAATATTAGTGGCTGGTGATTTTACAAGTTATTCTGGTGTTAGTTATAATGGTTTAATTAGACTTAATAGTAATGGTTCAATAGATAATACCTTCACAATCGGAACTGGATTTAACAATACTGTTAATGATGTAAACGTATTATCTGATGGTAAAATATTGTGTGGTGGTAGATTTAGTACATATAGCGGTACTGCAGCAAATGATATTATAAGATTAAATTCAAATGGTACAATTGATAACACATTTGTTACTGGAACAGGTTTCTCAGGTGGCTTCTTAAACTTTGGAACCATTTTCGCAATGGCTATTCAAGCTGACGGAAAGGTATTAGTAGGAGGATATTTCACCACATATTCTGGACAAACAAATAATAGAATAATTAGATTAAATACTGACGGTTCAATAGATACCACATTTAATTCTGGCACTGGATTTATATCTACACCAACTGATACATCTACGGCTGTATATGACATTGTTTTAGGTACAACCGGAGAGATATATGTTTGCGGAAGATTTAATCGATACAATGGTCAAGTTATGGGTAATTTCATACTATTGAATACTGTTGGTGGTTCAAGGATATGTTAATTTAAAATTAAACAAACGAATAAATTATATTTAATAATATGAGTAGGAAATATATAAAGCAAATAAACGACCTAGATTTTGTTTACCCTAATAGTAGGTTAGCTGAATATGACGTTGAGATTGTTCACGATATTAATAATAATAGTGTATCTGGAACAGTTGTTAGCTTTAGTGCCACAACAGCGTCTTCAACAGGTATGACATTTAGTTTAAACTATACTTGGGCATTGAATGGTGCTGAACCATTTATTAGAAATTCAAATGCGTTAAGTTTATTGTCTGTACATATGTTGGCCCCAGGTCAAAATTATTATAAGCCTTGGAGAGTTATACAAACACAAGCTACTACTAATCTGAATACAACCACTTTTTCAGGTACTACAAGTTTTACGGTGACAGCGGCTAATATGGGTGTTGCATCATTTGTGCCTGGAACATATTATTTTGAGGTTAGATTTATTGGTCATAGAAGTATATATCCGGTTTGTATTACACAAAACCTTAGTGTACCACCATTCCCACCACAACCTACACCTACACCAACCCCTACGGCTACACCTACGCCAACTACTACACCGACACCAACACCTACAATAGATTATTGTTGTGCATCTGGTACAACATTGAATGTAACAAATACTGGTTGGGTTAAGTGGCAATTATGTGATGGTACAGACCAATATCATCAATATACAACTACAGGTAATAAAGTTATCCCAGAATGTATTAGAAGAGGTACAGTTAATTATGGTTTCCCATATGCTGACTTGGCTGAATTTACAGTTACAGGAACAGGAACAACTTGTGGTGGAATTTGCGTTGGACCAACCCCAACACCTACACCTACAGCAACACCTGGTGGTTTAGTATCATTTGGTGGATGTGGATATGGTGCTAGTGTGGCAGATGCTTGTAATGATGCTATAATCAATAATAGAACATTATATTCTGATTGTGATACATTATCATTTGGTCCTGGATGTTATGTATATACTGAACCATCTGGACCAACAATATTACTTGGATATGCATATATATTTATGAACTTCCAAAACTGGGATGTAAATCCATCAACTGGACAAATAACAGCATCATCATCAGTACAATGTTAAAAACAATTTAAACTATGGCGCAGAAAGAATTAACGATTAAAATTAATATACAAGGTACTGAGGTTGTCCTAAAGGGTGCCAAGCAGATTGAATTGTTTACCAAGAACATCCAGAATATGAAGGATGAATTAACTAAACTTGGTGATAGAACTGCTGAGAATGCTGAACAATTTGACAAGCTGGTTGGTGATATTAATTCACTTGAACAAGCATTTGCTGGTGCAGCAGAGGAAGCAAAAAAGACAAACGAAGAGATTAAAGATACTGGTGATGAGTCAGAAAAAGCTGGTGAAAAGACACAATCATATGCTGCACAGATTAGAAAGTTAAGAGTTGAATTGGCTGGTCTTGGTGAAAGAACAGCAGCTAATGCTGATGAGTATGATAGATTAACAACTCAAATTGTTGATTTGTCTGAGAAACAAGAAGACCTACAATTCGGTACAAAGAAGTTAGACGACTCATTATCTCAACTACCTGGACCTATTGGTAAAGCTGCACAAGGCTTTAAGGTATTTGATGATGGATTGAAGAATGCTAGGTCAGCAATGGCTAACTTAACAAGAACATTCCCAATACTAAAAAACGCGATTGCTGCTACTGGTATTGGTGCGTTGGTTATCTTATTTGGTTTATTGGTTGCTGCTGTAATGAAAGCATTCCAATCATTCAAACCATTACAAGATGCTGTTGGTAAATTAGGTATTGCATTTGATTTGGTGATGAAATTGGTTGAACCATTGATTACATTGATTGGTCAAGGTTTAACAATAGCATTAGAAGGATTGGCAAAAGCGGTGGCATTTGTTACCGGTAATATGGAAGAGTATAACAAAGCTGTTGCTAATAAAGCTGCAACTGAAGCTTTGGCTGCCAATGTGAAAAAACAAGAAGAATTTCTTGATGCGAATGCTTACAAATTTGATGAGTTTACCCAACGTAAGATAAAGGCTAACATTGAGTACAACAAAAAGGTGCTTGAATTAAATGCTGATGAAACAAGGTCAGAAGCTAACAAACAAGCATTGTTAAAACAATATAGAGATAAGGCTGATAATGAAATTATACAGGCTGACAAAGATAGACAGAAGAAGGCGGATGATGCGAAGAAATCAGCTAATGATAAAGCTAAACAAGCTGCACAACAAGCTGCTGATATTGAGAAGGACTATCAAAAAAGACTTAAAACTATCCGTGATGAGAATACTTTATTATTGATAAAGGATGAGGCGGATAAAGGAAGGGCACAATTAAAATTACAATATGATAACCAAATAGCTGAGATAAATCAGCTTAAGGTTACTGAAGATAAGAAAAAGGCATTACGTGCTGAAACATTGAAGAACTATGAGTTACTACTTAAGCAATTCAATGAAAATATAATTAAAGAAGAGAAGAAAGCATCCGAGGATTTAGCAAAACAAATACGTGATATTAACACATCTTTAATTAAGGATGAGAAGCTAAGATTGGCTGAAGAAGCAAAGAATAGAAGAGATGACGCATTAAAAGCAGTTGATGAAACAAAGGCTGATGAAAAAACAAAAGCTGAAGCGAAGAAAGCAATCAGATTACAATATGATGCGGACATTTCAAAGATAGATGATGACATTGCGAAGAAGAATAAAGAAAACGTATATAAACAAATTGAATTTGAACGTGAGTCAAGAAAGCTAGGTTTACAAAATAAACTGACGGAGATTGACTTGGGCACCCAAGCGGAGGTTCAAAAGATTAAAGATAGAAGCAAAATATTTGCTGAACAAACGGAGATTGATAGACTGGCTGAACTTGAGAACTTAAATAAGTTATTAGCCACAGAGGAGATTACTAAGAAGGAATTTAAAGATAGAGAAGTTGAGATAAACAAACAAGCTAGTTTGGCGATACAAGCAAATACAGTTCAAACTGAAAGGGCCATACTTGAACAAAGACAAGCCAATAGAGATGCAGTTAATATGTTAGCTGGTTCAATTGGTAATTTGGCACAAGCAATGGGTGAAGAAACAGCAGCTGGTCAGGCGTTAATTAAGATGCAACAAGCATTAACATTAGCAACAACCATATCTGCTATTGCTGACCAATTAAAAGGTTTGGGACAAGCAGCAAAGCTTCCATTCCCTGGTAACATTGTGGCGATTGCAACATTCATTGGAACAATTGGTACAGCGTTGGTACAGTTTAAAACGTTATTTGGAATGGGTCCAAAAGACTTATCTGGAAAAGGTGGTGGTGCATCAGCTGGTGGCGCAGCATCTGTAGCTGGTTTAGGTAGAAACTATGCTGATGGTGGATTGATTGGTGGTAGAAGACACGCACAGGGTGGTACCTTAATTGAAGCAGAAGCTGGTGAAGCAATAATGACAAGAGGTGCTGTAACTATGTTTGCACCATTATTATCAGCTATGAACCAAATGGGTGGTGGTACTGCATTCAATAGAAGTGCAACTATGTCAAGTTATGACGCACCAGTATTGGATAAACCAGCACAAGCACAGGAACCAGTTATTATGAAAACATATGTGGTTTCAAATGAATTAACAACAGAAGCAGAAAAACAGGCTAGACTTAAAGACTTAAGTACGTTATAATTAAACTATGGCAAAGAGTAAATCAGCTGGTAACAGCATTAAAATCAGTTTTGGGAAACGCAAATCCCAACCTAACGGTAAAAAGTCCTATGGACCTAAAGCACAAAGACCTAAAAAATATAAAGGTCAGGGTCGTAGTCATTAAAATTTATATTTAATAGTATGAAGAAAGATAAAATATATGAGTTAAGGATTGACGAGGAAGATGAAATATCAGGTATTGATAGCATATCTCTCGTTGATGAACCGGCAATAGAAATTAATTGGGTTGCATTTAAGAAAGAAAAACAAGAAGATTTTCACGTTCCAGACGGAGAAGATAATAAGTTTCTGACAATGTTTGAAGGTAAAGGTCATCCTGAACAAGAACTAATTGATGAAGGTTGGGAGATTGAGTCAGTTGAAGAATTGGGTGCACATAACTTTGGATTATCAACAACACCAAACGATGAGAGTGCTGAAGATACTGACCAGTTCCGTGTGAGATACAAGTATGGTTTATCAAGCAATATTAAGCAAAATCCAATCATATTAACTACAAGAGAATATTGTAGAACATTAATCAATAAAAACCTGGTATTCAGGATTGAAGATATATTAAGTTTAAATCCAAACTCTGACCCTGATGATGGTGGATTTGGTGGTGCTGCACAATTTTACAGGGGAGGATACAACTGTAGACATCGTTGGTTTAAAATCCTTTATAAAAACACAGGTAAAATCACCAACAAGTCGTCTATCAATATCAACAAGATTAAAGATGCTGAAGGACGTAGTGTAACAACAACAGCAGAATGGGCACAACCTAGTTTGGTTACAACTGCAACAAGAGATAATCCATCACCATCAACAGTTAGAAACTTAGGATTGTCAAAAGAGAAATTTGAAGCAATCAGCATATTTGGTTTTAAACCAAGATACTTCCATATGTGTCCTGGTGCAATTGCATTATTCAAGCACCTTGTATCAATGGAAATGGAAGAGGATGTAGTTGGAATGGTTAGAAGTGCAGCACAAGTAGCAGATAATGTATTCAGAATGGAAGAGGAGATTATCAAAGCTGAGGTTGCAACACCTGAACAATTGATGGAAGCTTTTATACTAGTAGAAGATTTTAAAGATATTATACACGAGATTGACGAGGAAGTTGGTATGATACACGACGTGTCATTTATGGATGGTCATATCGAAAAGATTAAAAGCTACGTTAAAGAGGATTTAGGCTACGATATAGGCGGTTTACCAGCTTATGTGGATGAGATTACCACCGGAAGAACAAAGTCGAATTTTGAGACTTATAATGACTATCCTGAGGCTGCTAAGAACAATGCTTGTAAAGTATTGAAATGGAGAGAAGAACACGGTGATGAAGTTAAGGGAATGACAAGAGTAGGTTGGACTCGCGCTAATCAATTGTGCAAAGGTGAAAACATCAGTGAGGAAACGATTGCTAGAATGAGTGCTTTCCAAAGACATAGAAAGAATGCAGAAGTAGCACCTGAATTTAAAGATACACCTTGGAAAGATGCTGGCTATGTAGCTTGGTTAGGATGGGGTGGAACTACAGGCGTTGAATGGGCATCAAAGAAATTAGAGACCATTAGAAGGAAGAAAATGTCAAAGGTGAAGTTTGCTACCGATGATGAGAAAAGAATTGTTGTAGGGCCAGCTATGGTACCTGATAAGAAGATATTCCGTAAGGATGCATTAGGTAATCCATACTATGTATTTTTCAGTGCTGAAACTATCAAGATGATTGCTGAGAAATATATGCGTAACAAGTATACAGATAACAATGACTTAGACCACGATGGTAAAGCAGCAAAAGATGTATACGTTATTGAAAGCTGGATTAAGGAAGATGACAATGATAAATCAAACAAATATGGTTATGGTGATTTACCTGTTGGTTCTTGGTTCGTATCAATGAAAGTTAAGAATGACGAGGTATGGAACAGAGTTAAGAAAGGTGAATTGAATGGATTTTCTGTATCAGGTTACTTCGAAGAGATAGCTGCATTTGCTAGAGAAGAGATGTTCCTGAAGAAAGTTGCTGAAATATTGATGTCAGTCAAAGATTAATTTGGCTATATATATAAATTTTTATATTTAATAATAAGAAGAATAAATAAAAACAAAACAAAACTATGTCAAAATCAAAAAACGCAATTGCTGAAATTAAGAAATTGATGGTACAATTCGGTTTTATGTCTGATGAGGCTACACTTAAATCATTCAAATTGGAAGACAATACTATTTTGGAAGCTGCTGACTTAAAGGTTGGTGAGGCTGTAACAAGATTGTCAGAAGAGTTTGAAAGAGTAGCTTTAGAAGATGGTTCATACAGACTTGTTGAAAATTTCAACATCGATGTGGTGGACGGTAAAATCGTTGCTGTTAAAGAAATTTTCGTTGATGCTGTTCTTGAAGATGGTACTAAAATCAAAATCGAAGGAGAAGAAGTAGTAGAAGGTGCTAAAGTTGTTGTTGTAACTGAAGAAGGAGAAATTCCAGCACCAGATGGTGTTCATATCGTTAGCGATGGTTCTAAGGTTGAAACAAAGGACGGGGTAATCGTTGCTATATCTGCACCTGAAGGTATGGAAGATAGTGCTGTTGTAGAAGATGAAGTAGAAGACGAAATTAACGTTGACGAAGAGATGTATCAAATGCTAAAAGATATGTTGATGAAAATCTCTGATAAAATGAAAAAGATGGAAGAAAAGATGGAGAAGGTTGAAGCTGAATTTAGCGCTTTCAAAAAAGCACCAGCTGCAAAACCAATTCCAAATGGTAAAACTGAATTTTCAAAATATAACGATGAGGATAGCCGAGTTAAAGGTATCCTACAATTAAGAAATAACATTTAAAACTAAAAAATTAAAACAATATGAAAAATTATTCAAAACACAATTTTGATTATGTTGTAAGTTCAATCACTGGTTTCACTGACCAAGTAGGTGGTGAATTATTGACCAAAGCATTGATGGGTGCAACAACTGTAAAAGAAATTTCAAATCAAGTTGGTATTCGTGGTACACAATCATTGAACTTACTTGATAGCGCACCGGCGTTCCAAGCTGGTTCTTGTGGATGGACCTCTTCTGGTACAACTACTTACACACAAAGAAACTTAACTGTGTGTCCAGAAAAAATTAACATGGAATGGTGTTCTGACCAATTAAGAACTACTTACCTATCTATGTTCTTAGAAGGTGGTGATTTAGACATCAACAAACAAACACCTTTCGAAAGTGTAATCGCACAAAACATTGTTGACCAAGTACAACAAAGAGTTGAAACTAAAATCTGGCAAGCAACTACTGCTGGTGGAGATTGTTTCAATGGTCTAGCTGCATTGATGCCAGCAACTGGTAACTCATTCACTGCAGTATCTGTATCAGGTACAGCATTCAACCCTGGTATCGCTTACGGTACTAACGGTAACCCAATCTGGGAAGTTGACAAGTTAATCGTTGCTTTAGATGCTAACGCACAAGTATTAGATGACTACAAAATTTTCATGTCAGTTCCTAACTTCAGACGTTATGTACAAGCATTAACTGCTGCTAACTACTTCCAAAACTACATTGGTGCTTCAAATCAATTAGGTTCAGTATCTACAGCATATGCATTACATCCAAACAGTTCTGCTAAAGTAGTACCAACAATTGGTATCACAGGAAACTCTGTATACGCTGTTCCAGCTAGATACACAGTATTCGGAACTAACTTGTTAGACGATAGCGAGAAAATCGATATGTTCTATTCAAGAGACTTCGATGTATTGAAAGGTATCGCTAAGTACTCTTATGGTGTACAAGTAGCAACTTTCGGTAGCTTGAAGTATTTCGCAACTAACGGTTTATAATCTAGTTGTTCATAACATAAAACCTGTGGGGTGAAAGGCCCCACACTTTTAAAATAAACGAAAAAAATTAATATACATAAATTATGAGTTGCTTTATATCAAGCGGTATTCAATTGGGATGTAGTGATGGCTTAGGTGGTATCTCTAAGATTTACATTTTAGGTGGTTCTACAGGCGCAACTATTTCTGGTTTAACTTATGACGCTAGTGGAGAAATTACAGGTGCAACAGGTACAGGTACGTTCTATGGTTTTGAAGTAAAAAGAAACACTTCAAGCTTAGTGCAGTCAGTTCAGAAAAGCTATGAAAATGGTTCCATTTTCTATAACCAGGTATTAACTATTGTTGCATACAAATATGACCAAGACAAGAGAAACCTTTTAAAACTATTAGGACAAAACGATGAATTAAAAATCATTGCAATTGACCAAAACAACGTACAAGTATTATTAGGTCAAGTTAACGGTATGTATCTAAGTGGTGGTGACGCTAACTCAGGTACTGCACTCGCGGACGGTTCGAAATTTACTTTCATCTTTACGGGCGACGAACCAGAACCAGGTAGAGTTATTGACGGTGCGTTAGCTACTGTGTTCTCTGGTTTCACAATCAGTGGATAATTGTAGGTCACAAGACTGAATATCTATATCAATCTATGAAATTGGGTGGGTAATACCACCCTTTTTTTATTTGGTACAGTTTCAATTTGGTTTTTTTTATATTTACTTATATAGAGAGTATCATTATGATTATACTAAATAAGGGACAACAAAACGAACTTGTTCTGAATATAAACAATAACTCAAGGACAGATTTTAACACCTATACTTTGACTTTTACAAACAGTTTGTCAAAAGAGGTAAAGTCATATGTAGTTAATACATCCAATCCAGCACAGTATGCTGACAATGAAAGATATTGTGAGATAATACTGAACTTTCAAAACCCAGGTCAAGACTTAAATTATGAGGGACAATACCAATTACAAATATTTGGTAATGGTACAAATTTGGTTTATACTGGTTTATGCAGACTTGTTGGTACAACTGAGAATAACACTATTGTTGAATACATCTCAACAGATGATGACAATGAGAAATACATATACATACAAGATTAACTATGAGTGAGGAAAAAAAGAAATATCAATTAGGTAAATTAAACTTCAGACAAGAACCATTTTTACCAGTGTTCTCTGAAACATTTGATAGAAGACCGTGGGTTAACTATGGTTTGGATAATCAAATGCCACAATACCTAATTAGTCGCTATCAAAACTGCGCAATACATAAAGCAATTGTAACATCAAAGGTAAATCAAATAATGGGTGATGGTGTTGTATCATTAAACAACCCAATGGCTACCGTTAATTTAATCAATCCAAAAGAGAATGTATCTGATGTATTAAAGAAATGTGCATTAGATTTAGTTTTATTTGGGGGCTTTGCCGTTAACGTGGTATGGGCTAGAGATAGAGAAACAATTGCAGAAATATATCACATAGACTTTTCTAGAGTTAGAGTAGGAAAAATTAATCCTGAAATAGACGATGTTGAAAAATATTATTACTCAGCTGACTGGTCAAATATCAGAAAATTCCCTGTGGAAGAAATTGACCCTTTTAATCAAAACGAAGGTGATGCCAGCCAAATCCTTTATTATAAATCTTATTGTCCAAATAATAGTTATTATCCTCACCCTGATTATTCTGGTGCGTTAGCAGCTATTGAGATTGACGTGAACATTAAAGAGTTTCACGCTAACAATTTAAAGAACGGTATGAACCCGACGCTTTGGATAAACTTCAATAATGGTGCCCCTGGACCTGATGAGGAAAGAGTTATCTCAAGAGGTATTGAAGAACAATTTAGTTCTGTAAACAATGCCGGTAGACCAATTATATCATTTAACGAAAGCAAAGAAACAGCACCTGAGATTACACAAATATCAACATCAGGAAATGATGGTTATTATCAAGCAATATATGATGATATTGTTAGGTCAATATTATCAGGACATAGAGTATCATCAGGAGAATTATTTGCAATTTCAACAGCAAACAAATTAGGTTCAAAAGATGAGATTGTAACCCATATTGAGTTTTTGAGAAAGACAGTTATAATGCCATATCAAGACGAATTACTTCGTGTATTTGATAAGCTTGTATCAATGAAATATCAAAAGCCAACTAAATTTGAGATTAAACCATTATCGATATTTGTTGCTGGTGATGTTGTTCAAAATTCAGATACATCAATTGCAGATGCAAATGCACAAAAAATACTTGATGGTATTAATTCACTTTCACCATTAGTTGCAACTAAGGTTCTTGAAAGTATGACACCAAACGAAATTCGTGGATTGGTTAACTTACCAGCAGAACCAGAAGGAACAAGAATTCCAAATGTATCTAATGAAGATGTTGATAAGTCTGAGGTGATTGAAGCATCATCAGTTAATGAGAATATTAAGGGTATGAAAGGCCGTGAATATCAAGCATTGATGAGAATTATACGCGAATACAATAAAGGTAAAATAAGTAGATTACAAGCAATACAAATGTTGAAGAGTGGTTACGGCCTATCTGATGAAGAATGTGACATTTGGTTGGGAGAAGAAGAAAACGATTAATTAAACTATGGCAACAACAATTTTAGTATCAGAAAATAAAATTAAATCATTCACCAATATTAACAAGAACGTTGATATTGATGCTATTCGCGCTGAGATTGCGGTAGCACAGGATATTCACTTGATGCCACTATTAGGTGCAAAGTTTTATTATCATTTGCTTGACCAAGTAAGTGCAACAGGAAACACATTTAATGCAGATGAATTAACACTTATCAATGATTTTATTGCGCCGTATTTAATCAACGCGAGTTATTATGAAATGATACCTCATCTACACGTACGTACAATGAACGTTGGTCTTGTAGCCCCAGCTGGTTTAGAAGGAGGAAGACAAGGTGTTGATATGGAGACAATGAAATATTTGAGAGGTATCCAAAAACAACGCGCAGACTTTTATAAGCAGAGATTACAGGATTATTTATTGACTGGTAGAGGTCAAGGTAAATTCCCTGATTATGATAGTACATCAACTATCGATGGTATCACACCAATGAAAAATGAAAAGTATAACAGTCCAATTTATTTAAACCATACATCAAGATATGGTGTATCTGATAGACGTTATATGTATAATGGTTTCCAAGTTTATTCTGACCGCGCACATTATGATAGTCCTTGTGATGGATGTGGTGGATAATTTAAAATAGATTTATATGAATACAGAATTAATTTTAATCATATCAAATTTACTAACTGGTGTAGCTGGTTGGTTTGTTGGTAGAAGAAAAGCAACAGCAGAAACAGACAATCAAGTTTTACGCAATTTAGAACTTAGCATTGGTTTATATAAAAACATAATAGACGATTTAAAAGAAGAAATACACGGCTTAAATTTGAAGATACAAAACCTTGAAAAAAAGGTGGAAGAATTGTATAAAGAGAATAAGCAATTAAAACACGGAAAAGGTTTATAATGAAGATTGACAACGAAAAACTACCAGTACCAAGACAAGAGGAATTACATTATACAAAGAAGTCTGATTACTTTAGCAGAATGTATAAAGAAAAAAATCCTGATAATTATGGTATAACAAATATTCAATTTGCGAATTGGGTATTAATTACATTCAATGAGTACTATCAAAACAATAAACATATCACATATCGTGAAGCACAAAAAATATCATTAAGATGAGTAGGTTAGAACTAATACAAAGAATTAAATTGGATTTAAAGAAAGACAAATTCCAATCAACAGAGATGGAAGCATATCCTTGGGATGAGTGTATCGCTGACCAGGTTGCTAGATATGGTGATGAAGAAACTGCAAAGAAAGTTTGTGGTGCAATTAAAGCTGGTATGAAAAAATCATTCCAAGAAGGTGATAGTCTTGAAGGCGCTTGTTGGGAAGGATGGGAAGCAATAGGTCTAAAAGAAAAAGATGGCCGTCTTGTGCCAAATTGTGTTCCAATTAAGGAAGAACAATCAAAGGTTAAAGAAGGTTTTCCTGTACCATCACCAAGTGGTTCTGAAGATGAACAAGCATTCATATCAAGATGTATGAGTGAGATTGGTGCTGAATATGAACAATCACAAGCATTGGCAATATGCTACTCTAAATGGGAAGGTAAGTAATAAATTGTGCAAATTATAGACAATTTGTTGTGCCAAATTCGGAAGTAAAATACAGACAAATACAGAAATAACTAAACGTATAAAATAGAAAAAGCCCCTTTCAAATTAATGATTGGGGCTTTAACTTTTCCAAACAAAAAAACAATTTATTCTTCATCATCGTCATCCACACTAATCATATTTTCATATTCTGATTGGAAGTGGATAACCTGTCTATTTAAATCTCTCTGTTGAAGGTAGTTAAAAATTTCCTTCTCTTCTAATCCATCCTGTTCTAATTGCCAGCGCAAAAACTTTGATGTTTCGGTATCATCCAAATCAAATGTATGTACCTCTCTTTTTACAATTTCAAACTCAATTCTCATTTTCTTCAGGTTTAAGGTCTTCAACTAATTCGTATTCGATGTCTTCAACCACCGTTTGATAAATTGATACTATGCCATTTTCTTCCAGTTCCAAGAACCATTCTGTTGTTCTACTCATTTTGTTTTAATTTAAGTTGTTTAAAATAGGGGTGAGTAGAAACCCACCCCGTTTGTACACATTATCAGAAAAAAAATAATGTAGCTACCGGCGACCTTGGAAACAATAAAAAATGGCAGTATTCACATGAGTAAAGTCAGCCGGTAGCAATGCTTTTTTATTGTTATATATGTTAAGTCCGAAATAGGGAAAGAATTACACACCACTATCTATACTCTAAATCGGACGTAAGTCGGTTAATCAATCATCATCTCTGTGAGTAATGATTGAATATGTTCATCACACGCCTCAACCCTCTTCTTTAAATCAGCAGACCATCCATTGATACAGAAGTCTACTAATACATTGGTGATGCCAATGATGTCTTTTAATGGAAGTTTTACACCCATTAAAGTAGTGTAATCCAAAACTAATTTTAGTTGTGATTGTCTCACAATTGTCTCTTGGACATTGATGTTACTGCTTGTACTCATAATTGCCATTTTTTAAGTTAATAATTTATTATAATCAAATATAAATATAAATATCCGTAATTCCAAAAAAGTCCATCACAATTGCCGAATATTTTTTTTTGCCCCTGGGTTTTGGGATTTTGGAAAAAAAACGTATATTTATCATTGTAGACTTTCTGACAGGAAAAGGAAGGTTCTCGCCCCAAGGGTAAGCAACACGAGTTGAGAGTAGGGGTCTGATTGGTGGAAGTAGTTCTAAATAAGAATGAGGCGTACCAACTACAAAAAAGGTCTTCATCCATAATACAGATATGGGGCAATTGTTGGGGTTCACACAATTAACATAGACTGGTCTGTAAAAAGTTGAAGGGTGTGTTGATAACTGGTGTAAAAACCTTAGGAGGAAGAAGTGTGTCCACACGAAAAAGGAATTTGGTAATATGGAAAAAAACATATATATTTACACAAACAAAATAATAAAACAATGGGACAAATGTACATCCAGGATGAATTAACTGAAGAACAGTTGGATAAAATTGAAGACAAATTAGCAAAAATTGATGCTAATTTATACTATTCATATACTGATTATATGAAAAAATTCGACTACATTGAGGAAAGATTTAATCGTTTGGAAAAGTTATTACAACAAATGACAATCACTACTTACAATGAAAAAGAAGAATTAATTGTTGGTAAAAGATATATTCAACAAATAGAATATATACAACAAAATGGGGATGCATTTCAATATCAAGATATTACTTTAATCAAGTATGATGTAAAACTTATTGGGAATAATGAATTATTTCAAATGGTTGTTCGAAGTAACAAAAAGTTCAACGTAAATGATTATATTATTTTTACATTGGATGAAGATAACAGGATGAAAAACGTAAAATTAAAACAATAAATCATATGAGTACATTCATTGAAATGATTGAGGAACAAGCTACATCCCAATCAACATCCTCCAACTCAGTTAAAATCTTTATGTTGGAGAAGACAGTAGCAGAATTAACCGGTACGGTTTTAGTATTGAAGGAAGAACTAATTAAACTCAAGACAGAGTTGAACGAAGTGAAATACAGTTCATCCCCAAAGGTAAATCAAACTATTGAAAGTAAATTAAGTTTGGATGCAAATTTGGATTTAACTTCAACCGATGGTGATAACAAACCATTCATCCCAAATACTACCTACTATTCTACTATCAAGAGAATAATGGAAGTAAAGGAATACGAACACGTAGGAAAACAATTCCAAAAGTATTTATTGGAATTAGTGGAGAAACCTGGTGTGTATGAATTGCACAGGGACTGTGCACTAAAACCACTTCAACAAGGAATGAAAATGTCACACCAAGTTGAGAATGGTAAAATAAAAGGATATCGCATCCAATATCAGTAAACAAAATTAAAAATGGGAAAGTATTATGAACAAAACAATGATGCAAAGTTTGATTTTGATTTATCTCAAACTGGCTACAGAATTAACATTGAGGAAGCATATCTCAATGAACAACCATCTCTGATTATCCTTGATGAATTACTCAACGCAAAGGTTGAAGTTAAATGTCAAAATATGGCAAAGGATACAGGTAATTTCTATCTTGAATATAGAATAGCAAAATGGGATAAAACTATCAATAACTTCGGTAAGTTCAACAACTCAGGTCTGTTGGTATCAGAGTCTGATAAGTATGTTTTAACCTGTCACGATATGATTGTAAGTGTACCATTAGAATACCTAAAGTATCTTTACAACAACAGGAAAAAACTACAGGATTTACACGGTAAGAAAAAGTTTAATCTCAAGGATAGTAGTGTTGATTATAATCCAAAGTGTTTGGGTATGGTTATCAACGCACCACTATTCATAGAATTATACTTGGAGTGGCTTGGATCACCAAGCCACATTCAATACAGAATAAAAAAAGCAGCCAAATGATTTTTTATTCCGAATTAATTGCGTATATTAGTATATCTAATTATCACTTTATAACACCGTGGTCCTTCACCAATAGGGATGCGGACAAAGCCTCAACCGGGATGGTTGGGGTTTTGTTTTTTACATCAATACAGTTGATTTTTCAAATCAAATTGTGTATAATTATATTGTAACTTAACTATAAATACAATTCATCAAAAAGTCCCCAATCATTAATTTGTTGGGGATTTTTTATTGTGGAAATAATTACGTATATTTATATATATATAAATTAAAAGCAATGAGTAGATTAATTGACTTTAACGGATGGTTGGTAGAGGAGAATGAACCTTCATTAAAACAATTCCACGAGATGAGTAATGAAGATAAAAATGCTTACATCATCAAATTAATTGATAAGAAGCCTGAAGAACGTTCGAACATACAGAAGCACATACTTAGGTTCTATAACCTATTCCCAACTGAAAAACAGAAAAACTTCTTCACCCTTGATAATGAGGGCTAAGTTAAATATATTTAATAAAAACCTTTATTGGTTTATTCCCGCTAGAAGTTTAATCCCATTCTTCAGCGGGTTTTTTGTTAAAATCCATATATTTATATAGTATGCAATATAGAGAATGTAGAACTTGTGGTGAATTGCTTGAAGTTAATACGGACAATTATTATATAAAGCTATCACCAAAGGGTAGAATTATATTTAACAATCCTGATTGTAAGCGTTGTTATCTGGAGAAGGATAGATTAGAGAGGTTATACAAGAAGGAGAATGAGGGATGTGGTTCAAATACAATATATCAAACCCCAAACAAATATGCTGATGATATACAGAAAAATCAAACCTTTGAATTTTTAACCTTGATAGGTTGGAAGTTTAATGAGGAAAAAGGTATATGGTATGATGGTATTAAGAAGACAAAGGATGGCGAGTTTATCGGTGTATGGGAACCAAGACACAAAAAGAAGAAACAATACATACCAAAGCTAACAGAAGAAACATATGTTCCATTTTGTTTTTCAAAGATGTCAAGTGTAAAAGACGGAAGCAAACAGGAAACAATTCAATTAATGCTTAAGGATTATTTTATATATGAGTTAACTGCAAAAAAAATATCCGATAAGTATGAAGTAGCAGAGTCATTGGTAAAGTATTACGTTCAAGCCTATATAAAACAATTGGATGGTAAGCATCCTGAAAGAAATGCAATAGCTGATATAACTAGAGAGTACAGCACAAATAGACAACCACTAAAAGATATTCCTAAATTAAGGGTAACACATCAACGATTACTCGACAAATACTCACAAGAATTTATTCGTCAAATACAAGAAGACTACTTTTTGCATACAATGAAGTACAAGAATGTATTGGAGAAATATGCTGATGACGAGTCTTTTGCCAGGTATGTTATACATAAAACAATGGTAGTACTTAAAAACAAAAAGGATGCAAAAAGAAACTCATAGGAAAATAGGTGAAATAGAGATACCATCATCATACTTCGAATTACCAGATGAAGAAAAGTCGGCCATCTGTATTGGTATATTTGATATAATGTTGGCGATGATAAACAAGAATGCACAACCGGAGATAGACAGGTTAATGATATTGAACAAAATGATTGAGAGTAGTATCATTACAAACGAAGAGGAGGAGAACTATGAAATATGTGCGTTGTTGACAGACATACAAAAAATTGTAAATGAATAAAAAAGTTGAGTCTTACATAACAAGAAATTATTATGAACTGCTTCAGATAGCAAAAAACATAACCAAAGGTCACGAACTATCAAAAGACTTATTACATGAGGTTGTACTACAATTGTATGACAAGAATGAGATTAAGTTAAATTCATACGAGGATAACAATATCAGGTACTTCATCGTGGCCATAATAAGAACCAACTGGTACTCAAAGACAAGTCCATTCTATTACAAAATCAGACGTGAGTCAGCATTATACACCGACTTAAAAGATGTGCTTAATATGGAAGATGAACAGGAAGCGTTTGAAAAAGAACATATTTTGTGTATATTAGAAGATGGATGGGCGGATTTAGATTGGTTCCATAAATCATTATTTGAAATGTATATGTGCCTGGGTTCAATGAACAAGGTGTCAAAGAAGACCAAAATACCACTATCATCCATCAGAAGATACATCAAAGAAAGCAAACTTGAGATAATAGATAAATTTAAAAACAGAGATAAATGAAATTAAAGAAGATTGCTGGTGAGATACATTCAGAAAACCCTAGTGACCACTGGAGATTTTTACCCATTGAAGGTCATAGAATACTAGACCTAGGATGTGGTATCAATTCAGAACATACACCAACCCCTGTACATTGGATACAGAATAAAGCATCATTCGTTGCTGGTGTTGACCCATCACAACAATCATATGAATGGTTCAAGTCAAACTTCAATATCAAGAATTTTATATATATAAATGACTACATAGACCGAATTGAGAAATACGAGTTATATCTTGGTTACTATAAACCAACTGTGGTGAAGATTGATGTGGAAGGTTCGGAACTATTCCTGAATGGTTTGGACCCGAAGTATTTGGAAGGTGTAAGACATATCGGTGTTGAATATCACAATTACCCGTGTCTTGTATCTTGTGAACGACTATTTATAGATAACGGATATGAGGTAGAGTATTATAAGTTCCCACATTTAGATATAGAATATCAAGGTGTAATGTATGCACATAAGAAGAATATTATAACTAAACAAAGAAATGTCACAAAATAGAAGACAAAGACGGATGGAAGAAAGACTATCCAAGAAACTGTATCAACAAATAAGGATTGAAACATTAAAGAAACTCGAAACGCTACCCGAAGACCAAAAGATAAAGCTAGCTGAAGAGTATAACCAATTTATAAAAGATAGAAAAGATGGGATGCAATTGCGGTAAGAAGAAACCAGAACCAACACCAGAACCAATACCACAAACACCAGAAGAACTTCACGCAAAAGAAATAACTGAGTGGAATGGTGGTGTACAAATAACTGATGATAAAAAACAAGACAATGAGTTGCAGTAGCTGTAAAAAGAAAAAGGAGATAGTAATGACAAATCCTGAACCATTAGCACCGGTAGAATTTTCACCTGATGCAAATGATATAAAACTGGCTTATGCTGAACTTACATCCTTCAAAGGTGTACAAGAAGATAAGAAAGAATTTATATCCAAAATTTACAAGTCCATTTTTCAAGAGGATTTGGAATTTAGTTGTGGAAGTTGTGTATCAACACAAGTCAGGAAGTTTGACCATTACATAACAAACGTATTAAAACTTACAATTTAAAATGGAAGAAAATAAATCAAAGGTTGGTCGAAAGACTAACACAGCCAACGCTGATGTAAGAATGGCTGAAGCATTCGAAATGATATTATATGAAAAACTCGCATACACCGAATTTAGAGAAAGAGGCGCCAAACGATGGGGCATTACAGAACGTGCTGCTGAAAATGTTTGGAAGGACGCTAAAAATCGCCTTAAAGCTAGATTTGAAGAAAAGACGGAAGAGATTATCTCCGAACAGTTATCGAGGTATTTTGACCTTCTGGAACGTGCGAGAAAGGACGGAAACAAACGAGTAGAGAGAGAAACACTCGCAGACATAAATAAACTTTATGGATTGGAACAACGAAAGATTGATATTACATCTAACGGTGACCCAATATCCATTAATATAAAACTAACGGATTAAAAAAATTTTATATTTAATCCCCGTAAATTTTCGTTTTTGCCCATGGTAGTAGATATATCACCCACAAAAAGACAGTCAGAAGCCTGGAAGTACCTTACAGATGATAAAACAAATGTGGTGCTTTTCGGTGGTTCAGCCGGTGGAGGTAAAAGCTGGTTAGGATGTTTGTGGATTGTAACGCTGTGTCTTCAGTATAAAGGTATCAGATGTTTGATTGGTCGAACTGTATTAACGCAGCTTAGATTAACAACACTCAATACCCTATTTGAATTGCTGAACCATATGGGCTTAAAGACTGGTGAACACTTTACATACAATGGTCAATCCAATGTATTAACCTTTTATAACAAGAGTGAGATTATATTCAAGGATTTGCAATACAATCCATCAGACCCCAACTATGACAGCTTAGGTTCATTAGAAATATCAGCAGCGTTTATAGATGAGGCCAGCCAATGTACATCACTCGCATATAGCATAGTTAAGTCTCGTATTCGCTATAAGTTAAATGAGTATAAGTTTATACCAAAGGTGTTAATGACGTGCAACCCAGCAAACAATTGGATTAAGAAAGACTTTTATATCCCATTTGTACAGGAAAGGTTACCAGATAACCAGGTGTTCATACCTTCCTTACCAATGGATAATCCACACTTACCACCATCTTATTTGGATATGCTTAAGGAATTACCACCTCAACAACGTAAGCGTTTGCTTGAAGGGGATTGGAATTTCTTGGATGATGCTGATAGTGTATTTGACTTTGAAAGTATAACAACATCCATATTTAAGAACGAACCAAATCCAACAGATAAGAAGTATATGACAGTGGACGTAGCTAGGTTTGGTGATGATAGGTCCGTAATAATGATTTGGGTGGGTTTAACGGTCGTTTCTTGTTCAATCTATAGGAAAGTATCAACCGTTGAATTATCGTCCGAAATTCGCGACCTAATGAGGTTACACAGCATACATCCATCTAATGTCATAATCGATAGTGATGGGGTAGGCGGAGGAGTGTCGGACCAGATTAGAGGGGTTAACTTTGTGAACAATGCAAAACCATTTCACAATCAGAACTTTACAAACCTTAAATCACAGTGTTATATAAAACTATCTGAAATGTTTAAGGAGGGTAAAATATCGTTGAACATAATGGACCCATCTACGGTGGATGATTTAACACAGGAATTGTTAGCTATAAAGCTAAAAGATATTGATAAAGATAATAAAGTAGGTGTACAGTCAAAGGACGAAATGAAACGCATATTAGGTAAATCACCCGATTTAAGTGATTGCATAATGATGAGAATGTACATTGAGGTAAAACAATTTAAAACTACAGGGAAGTATTCTCTGGCTTTTGTATAATATGACAGACGTAAAATTTGAATTAGATGGTGTCGAATATGAGATGCCAAACTTCATCAACATAGAGAACTATGTGAAGGTGTTTAAAATAAAGGATGTGTTTAGTGATGAATACTTTGCAGCCAAATTATTGAATATCCTATGTGGTGTCCCAGTAGAAAAGGTACTGGAAGCAAATTACCAAGAGGTTAAGATATTAGCAAATTATGCAATGTCATTATTCCCAATAGACAAGCAACCATTCATAGATAGATTTGAAATTAACGGTGTTAAATACGGATTTATTCCATCCTGGAAAAAACTATCGTTTGCAGAATATGTGGACTTGGATACACTGATTACAAAAAAGCCAGATGAGGTATTGGATTATGTCCATATTATTTTGGCTATTATGTATAGACCAATTATCAGTGAGGGTAAAAAGGGAGATTACAAGATTGAACCATACAACCAAGAAAGCCTAGAAGAGAGGGCTAGCCTCTTTAAAAAAGAGATTGGAATAAAGACATATATAGGATGTCAGTTTTTTTTTATTCAGTTCGCAAAGAAGTTATCGGAACCTACCGAGGAATATTCGATACGGACGCTATGGATGAAGATGAAGTTCGTATGGAAGAACAGGAAGCTAATCAACAAAGTTTTGCACAAAGATTTGGATGGTACCTTATCCTCAACAGAGTTGCTGGAGATGACATTACTAAACATGATGGAATCTTCAAAAAGTCCCTGGTGGAAGTTCTCAATCAAGTGGCCTACCTGGTTGACAAGGATAGGGAAATTGAAAAAGAAAGAAGAAAGGCAATGAACCAAATTTCATAACTAAGTTTAAATAAATTTATATTTCATAGTAGATGGTAAACTTCAAACAAATAATACAGGACTTATCGGGTATGGCTTATTATCACCCACAAATCAACTCATTTGGTTTTGGGGATATTACGCAATTGACTATGGATGTGGAGACAAAAGAGGAACCCGTATATACAAAAATGTATGTAATTCCTGGTGCTGTAACTTTAGCGCAGAATGTCTTACAATACCAATTTTCAATCATTATACTCGACCGTATTAATAACGATTTATCAAATCAGGAAGACGTTATGTCTGATACGCTTGAGATTGTTAAAGACATATTTACAATACTTTACCAATCCTACACAGCGACATATGGTGATTTTACGCTTTATTATGAACCAGCTTGGGGTCCGAATGTAACACCATTTATTGAGAAGTATGAAACGGTATTAGGTGGATGGACATTAAATGTAACCATCAATCAGCCATTTGATTACAATGAGTGCGTATTACCATTCAGTGGTTTATCATTACCAACATCAGTTAATTTGGTAAACTACAAACAGGTGATTGAAGATATGCGAGAAATTGCTGATGCACACGAACAGATAAATTCATTTGGTTTTGGTCAGCTTGAACAGTTAACTATGGATATTGAAACACATAAGGAACCTGTTTACACCAAGATGTATGTTATACCTGAAACAACGGTATTAAACCAAAACGAATTAACATATAACTTAAGGATATTGATTGTAGATAGACTAAACGAGGATTATTCAAATCAAAGAGATGCTATGAGTGACACATTGGAGATTATCAAAGACGTGTTTACCATATTGTATTTATCTGAATACGAGAGTGTGTGGAATGCAGTTGTTAATCCGTTTATAGAAGAGTTTGAAACAAAACTATGTGGCTGGTCAATGAACTTACAAATAACACAACCTTTCGATTATAACAGATGTGTTCTTCCAGAGAGACCATTCGTCAACAAAAAATGGTACGAATTGGCTGAACTATGGAATACAATTAATACAGACTGGAAGAATATATAAAACTATTTAAAAAGCTATGGGTCAACTTACCAATTTATACGTATCAGAGTCTTATCAAGGACTTTTAAAACTAGCAAATTCAACGACTGGTGTTACTGGTACATTACAATATGTCCAAGATGGTCTTGGGAATAATATACCGATGTTGGTATCAACAAGTTCTGTTGTGATTACAGGTTCATTTCGTGGAGATGGTTCAGGACTTACTGGTATAACAGCCACAGTTGATAGCGGTTCTTTAGTAACCACAGCATCATTTAACGCATATACATCAAGCAATGATAATAGGGTCAATTCACTTATTGCTAGTACTGGGTCTTATGCTACTACTTCATCGCTTACTGCGCTTTCGCAAAGCATAGCTAGTACAGACTTAGCACAAAATAATAGATTAAATTCTATTGAAGGTAAAACTGGTAGCTATGCTACAACAGGTTCAAATAACTTTGTTGGTCAGCAAAATATCAATGGTAGTGTTAATGTAACCGGTTCATTAAATGTGACTGGTGAGATTACAGCATTATCAGCTTCAATTACTTATTTACAAACAATATATCAAACATCATCTATTGTATTTTCATCAGGAAGTAATATTCTTGGTGATGAGGCTGGTGATACACAAACATTGTGGGGAACGGTTAAATTACCAACAGGCCCATTAGTTGTAACAGGTTCTGTAACTTCAACAGGAGGATTTAACGGTAACTTAAATGGAACAGCATCTTATGCAACAAATGCATTAAGTGCATCACATTCAATCAATGCGGACACTGCGTCATTCTTATTAGGTACAGTAGCTTCAGCTTCTTATGCGGTTAACGCTGACACAGCTTCAATCGCTAATGATTTAATTGTAAGAGGTAAGAACAATAATGCTAGTACTTTAACAAGAGGTACTATTGTAAGAATTGTTGGTGCCAATGGTGACAATCCATTAATTGATAGTGCTAGTTGGACAGATGATTTAAACTCAGCAAATACATTAGGTATGTTGAGTGAGGATGTTGTGACAAATGGTTTTGCAAACGTAGTTGTTCAAGGTAAAGTAATCGGTATCAATACAAACGGTATGGCTGCTGGTTCATTATTATTCTTATCATCATCAGGTCAATATACAACATCATCAGTACCAGCACCATATCACGAAGTGAGATTAGGTCAGGTATTAAGAGATAATACAAATAATGGTTCTGCATATATCACCATAGACAACGGTTACGAATTAACAGAATTACACGATGTGGATATTACAAATCCTGTTAATGGTAATCTATTAATTTACCGTTCAGGTTCTTATGGTATCTGGCAAAATGAGAGTGCATCTCAAATAGGATTAGCTACAACTAGTTCTGTTAATCAGAAATTAGATACAGGTTCATTCAATACATATACAGCATCAATGGATGCTAGAACTGGAAGTTATATTACAACTGGTTCAATTTCAACAACACAAGCAATAACTGGTTCAGTTATTATATCTGGTTCTCAACAAATCATTATTGGTAATGTTGATTTAAGCGGTTCAATGAATATCAGAAATGGTAACTTTGAAGTTATATCAAATAACACAACATTAAATCCAGATTTTTATTTAACAAGTTCACAAGCTGGTCAATCAAATATGGTATTTGGTTGGGGTGATAACCCAACTGCTGGTGGTGCTGGTACTTTACAAGCGAACTATACAGGTTCATTAAGAATTACAGGTTCAAACAATATTGTTAATTTACCACAACTTAGGGCAACAAATTATGGTTTGGGTACGGACTCACAAGGATATATATCTGGTTCAAACAACTGGATTAACAGTAATGCTGCTGGTATATTCTTAAATACTGGTTCATTATTATTTCCTAAAACACAAGGTAATATTGTTGGACCTAACTCAGCTATTGGAATGGTATTCACAACAAGTTCATTATCTGGTGGTCATCCAGCAGTAAATAATAACTTTGTAATGTCTGGTCAAATAATATTAAACCATCCATCAGGTTCTCCACAAGGTGTTAGTAATAATGGAATTTTAGGAGGTTCTATATTTTCAACTCAGAATTTTGTAACTAATACAAGACCAACAATATCATCAAATAACGTTATTGGTGGTGTTACATTAAACCATATTAGTAGTTCAATTAACTATCAAAATAACTATAACAACTCACCGGTTACAATTAATAACCATTTAAGTTCATCTGGTATTGCAAATAACTCATTTACATTTTCAAACAATTCGGTATTTGGCGGTTCAAGTAATACAGGTTTAGGTGTATGGGTAAGTGGTTCACAATCATCTAATGCTACAAGACAAGTAATTGACAACTTAATTGGTGGTAAGAATATTGTTGTATCATCATCATTTGTAAGTTCATCAGCATCAAACTTAAACGCATCTTTAGTATACGGTCAAGGTTTAGGTATCATTGGAAACCATTCAGGTAACGTAGGTGGTACTGCAATTCTTGGTAGATTTAATGATACAGGTTCATTAGGTATAGCACAAGACATTGTATTTGCTGTAGGTACTGGTACGGCTGCTGCAACCAGAAGAACAGGTTTATATGTAACTTCTGGTTCATTGGTTGGTGTATCTGGTTCATTTGATGTTAAGGGTAACTCTACATTAACTGGTAGTGTTAATATCCTTGGTGAGACAGTAATGTCAAGTTCACTAGCAGCTGGTGTACCATTATATGTTTCTGGTACAATTCAAACACAAAGAATGCAATATGATGGTAATCCATTTAATAGTAACCCATCATCAAATTTAGCTGCATTAAGATATGATAGTAATAACCAAGCATTTTCAATTACCAACTATAATAAAGCTGATTTATCATCAGGTTCAATTGTTGAATTGTTTATTAACACTGGTAGTAATTTTGTTCATACAAAACAATTTGCAAACTATGCTAATACATCTGCAGTAACTACATTATCTAATTCAAACGGTGTAAGAAACTTTGATGTAAATACAGATACCACAACGATTACTGGTTCATTACGTGTAACTGGTTCAGCTATAATTACAGGTTCAGTTCAAGGTAATGTGATACCATTAACAGTTGCTTCAAATACAGCATCCTTAAATCTAAATAATGGTAACTTCTTTGAATTAGCATTGACTGGTTCACAAGATATTAGAATAGAACCAAGCAATATCAAACCTGGTCAGACAATTAATATAAAACTAAATACAACTGGTTCTGGTACAGTTTCATTCCCAACAAGTGTGAAACAGGTATCTGGTTCAGCATATGTTCCAACATCAGGAACATCTACTGATATAATAACTATGGTAAGCTTTGATAGTACAAACTTATTCTTAGCAAATGTAAAGAACTTAATATAATATGAATTTTAGTCCATTTGCATTTCAACAACAAGTTGTTACAGGGCCGGTTCCAACACCGACCCCTACGCCAACGCCAACACCTACCTCTCCATTACCAAGTGGTATTGTAATGTATTATGATGCTGGTAATCCAGCTTCATATCCTGGTACTGGAACAACTATTACAGATTTGAGTGGTAATGGCTATACAGCAACAATGAATGCTTCTAATGGATATAGTTCATCTGATGGTGGTTATTGGACTTCTAGTGGTGCAAATGGTGTATCAATAACTGGTGGTACTTTAAATCAAACATTAACAGAATGGACAATGTGGTCTTCATTATATAGAGTAGCTGCTGGTAACTATGACGGTATTATGTTTAGTAGACGTAGTGCTGGTAATGCAAATGGTATGGCTATATTTGGAACAAGTGCTAGATTAAGCTTAAACGCAAATAATGGAACTGAATATGTTCAATCATCTGGTGCATCAGATATACCAAATAATGCTTGGTGTTTAGTTTCAGTTGGTGTTGATAGCACAACTTTATTTAGACAAGTATATAAATCTGGAACACAATATTTTACAACAGGTGCAAAAACAGCTGGTTCATCAATATTTGATAATCCAATTGTATTATTTGAAGATTTAGAAGCTGGACAAGATAGAACATTAAATGGAAGAATAGGTGTAGCAATAATGTGGAATAGAAAATTAAGCCAATCTGAAGTAACTCAAGTTAATGATTATTTCAGAGGTAGATACGGAATTTAAAATAAAACAATATGAATGAAAGTACTGGTTCTTTAGTGATGACAGAAAATGGAGAGATGGTAGATGCAAATGAAATAACTATCGATTTTCAAATAGAAAATGGTATATTAATAACAGGAACAACTGAATAAAAATGGACTTTGATAAGATAGCACAGATAATACAAGACACTTTCAGAAGCGCTTTAGAAAAGCCCATATATCGTTATGGGATGCCAATAAAGAAAGGTACGTCTAGTAAAATTGCTACAGGTAGTTTAAGAAATAGTATTGAAGCAATACCTACCAATCAAGGAATATTTGTATTTATGAATGACTATGGTAAGTGGGTACAGTCAGGTAGATTACCTGGAAAGTATGTACCAATTGCACCATTAGAAAAATGGGTTAAAGACAAAGGATTAAACTTTACAGATAAGAATGGTAAAGCGATGACACCAAGACAAATGGCCTATGCTATTAGCAAAAGTATCCATAGATTTGGTATTGCATCCGACCCATCATGGATGGACGTAGCTATTGAAGAATTGCTACAAAATAAAGAACTTGAAGACTTGTTAGGTCAAATGACAGTTGACGAGTTGATTGAAAAAATAGAAGGAATTTAATATGCCAACATTTGGATACCCACAATTATATGCTAATGGATTAAATAGCAATACACAGATTAGAAGGTCTACTGATATGATTTATCAGAGAGGAGGAACCTATGAGGTAGTTTTAACTGGTGACACATATCAAACATCAATGCAATTAAATGTGCAAATGTTTGTTGAAGGTTCACAAGTTGGTGTTATGTCTGTGGTACCTTATAATATAACACAATCTGGTTCAACATATACATACAGATTTAATGTTAGACCATATGATTATTTGCAGAATTACATTGAGTCTGAACACTATCAATACTACTGGTTAAATGATTGGTATTCAACAACTCAACAAATCAATATCAATAACCCATATCCAAATATAATCAAAGCAAACTTCACGTATTCTTATACGTACTTGTTGAATGGTTTTCCACAATCACAAACTGGAACAACCGCTTTAAATCATTATACAGATATACCATTCTGTGCAACATCAACAGGATTTACAGCATCAGGATTTACAAATACAGGTTCTGAGTTTAACTATGTAGGTGGACAATTCCAATTACAAGATAGATATATCTTACAGAACTTTGACCAAGAGTTGGGTTCAGTTATAGGTACAGGATTAACAATTAATACTGTGGACACATATAGGTCATTTAGTCCTATGTCACAATACCTATTAACGTATCCATCACTTCCAGAACAGTCAGAAACGGCTAGATTTTTAACTGACGCACCACGTATTCAGTATATACAAGATAATGAAAATTATGTATTATACTACTTAAACGGACAAACCGGAGATAGACAAGTGATGGAAGCTGACTTTGCTGTATTTGAGTTTTATGATGAAAACAATACACAGATAAATTACTTTGAACAACAACTTAATTTTTCTGGAACAACATATGCATCACCAACAGGATATACAAATACATTGAAAGTATTTGCATTACCTTGTGGACCAAAGGATATAACAAACATATTTGCATCAGTAGATTGGTCAACAGTGGCTTATTATAGAGTACAATTGTTTTATTCTTGGCCAACAGGACAAGCTAATAGAATTACTATTGGGCCAGTAGGACCGGTATCAGAAGCATTTTACTTCTATGTTGATGCTAATTGTGGACCTGAGAATACTAGACTAGCATTCCTAAATGCTAAAGGTGGATATGATTATTATACATTCACAGCGTTTAGACAAGACACAAAGAAGATAACAAGACAAACATATGACAATAGATACTATGCTACCAATCAATCATCACCAGATAGAAACATTGCTAGAACGGTAAAAACATTTGATACTGATGTACAACAAGAATTTGTGTTAGAGAGTGACTTTATATCAGTACCAATTGGTAATTGGCTAGAACAATTATTTATGTCACCACAAGTATATGAAATGGGTGAAGACTTTATCTCACCTATGGATAGACAAGATAAGGTATATAAAGACTTAAGACCAATTCAAATCCTGTCAACTGAGGTGGAAACTATCACCAAAAAACACCGCAAACTAAATAGATATAGAATAACTTGTAAGTACGCAAATTCTTACTTCGTTAATAAAGGTTTTTAATTTATGGCGCAACAACAACAAACAGTTTTACGTGTTGAAACAAATGTTCAACCTGAAATAACCACTAGTGGTAATACCACTATGTCTGTAACACTTAATACTAATTTAACAATTACAGGTTCAGGTACAACGTTAAATCCATTTACTGGTGTTACAACAGTAACAGCAACGACGTTTAGTCAAATAAATTTTACAATAACTGGTGGTAGTGGTACTTTATATTATAACATAAGAGTATCAGAAACAGATAGTGGATTACAATATTTTAATAATCAAATTGCTTGTTTTGTTGACCACGCTAATGGTTATACTACTAACAATGGAGGTTTTAGAGAATATAACACACAAACTGAAAGTGCAACAGATGCATTTTTAATTAGAAGTTTTAAAGTACTTGAAGGTGATGTTGCTAGGTTTTTTTTCTATCCATCACCTGGTGGTACAACAAGAATAATTGCTTATGTTGTTCCTGATGAACAAACAGCCCCACCAGCTATTAAAACATTTGATAGTTTGGATATATATGGTGACATTCCAATTAAACTAAATAAATCATTTGCGGAGATACAAGACATATCAAAACGTAATTCTGATTATTCAGTAGGGATACAATTACCAGGGTCAAAGAAAAATAACAGGTTCTTTGAAAGCTATTTTAACGTCGATACAGACTCTTTATATTTTGATGTAACCAAACGTGTACCTTGTCAAATATTAATCAATGACGAGAAGTATTTCGAGGGATATATGCGTTTAAATAAGGTTAATGTAATCAACTCGAAAGTTGAATATGATGTAACGTTATATTCAAATGTAGCTGACCTATTCGGTAAAATAGGAAATAACCTATTAAACGAATTAGACTTTGATGATATTGATTTTCACTTCAATCATCAATTCAGTTTATTAAATACAATGTATAGTTGGAGATTTAATGCTTTAACTACAATACGTACAGTTCCAGCTTTATGGATGTATCCTGTTTTACATAACGGTTACAATTATACAGCAGATACAAACAATGATGCAATTGTGGATGTGAGTGGTACAACTCAAGCTACAACTCGATTATATACATCTACTGTTGTTAGTGGATATACAAGTTATGCAGCATTTACAGGTGCTGGTGGATTAGAATATAGAATTAATTCACCTAAATTTCCTGTAATAGATAATCAATTAAAACCAGGATTAAGTGTTTGGGGATTAATACAGTTGATGTTTAAGACTTATGGATATTCAATCAAGTCTGACTTTTTCAATACACCTTGGTTTAAGTTATTATATGTTTATGGTGTGTATGGTTCAGATACTACCAAGTTCTCAAGAAAGATTACAAGTATAGAACAATTCCCACTAGATGGTGTTGATGTTGTTGGTAATTTTGGACGATTTGTTCTTGGTGCAGCATCAAATTTCTATGTAGTTAAAAAAGGTACAGGTATACCTTGTTATTGTTCACAAGCAATAAGCTTTAGAGTAATCTTAACTAACTTACTTGGTCAACAAGTAGGGCCAGTTACTGTAAACATTCCACCATTATCAACAGGTACAACAATCAATTTACCAAATGCTTCTGGATGGTATGTGGGATTAGTTGCTGGTTCTAGTAATGTTACTACATCAAATAGGGCTATGACTTATTTACCACAACCTGTTGGTACTTTATTACCAATTATTGATGGTGATTATGTAGACTTTTCAGAGATTATAGATAGTTCATTTAAACAGATTGACTTTTTATCATCAATAGCAAAGAAGTTTGATTTAGTGTTTATACCTGACCCTGATGTTCCAAATCAAATTATTATTGAACCATATGACTATTATGTAGGTACGGGACAAGTACACGACTGGACAGATAAGTTATCATATGATAAAGGATTTACAGTTGAACCAGCACTCAATTTTATAGAGAGTGAAATTATATTAACTGATTTAGAGGATGGGGATGACGGTAACAAGACATTCAAAGATAGAAACAATAGAGTATACGGCGAGAATAAAGTTTTCAACCCAACTGATTTTAAATCACAGACAAAGAAGATTGATACAATTTTTAGTCCTGAGTTAATACGTAAGTGGGATGACAGAGTAAGTATACCATTAGGTATTAACTATGCATCTCAAAGTAAACCATCTGAAAGTGGTAACAAACAAAAAGTAACTTGGGAATATAAGGGTATTAAATCCAAACCAAAGCTATATTTCTTCGGAGGAATATTCTCACCATTTATTGACCAAGTTGGTGAATACTATAATTATGGTAGTTCTTGGAGAATAAATACAACTTATTTCAGGTTACAAAAATCAAATAGAACAAACTATGCTAATAATGAATATGCACAAGGTTCATTAGGTAACCCAATTGTATCACATACAATACCAATGGGTAATAAAGATAGCAATAAAAATGAAAGAGGATTTAACAATGATAGCTTGTGTATTTTATTTAATTCAGAAGAACCAGGCGATATTGGTATAGGTATTCCAACGTTCAATACATATACTGAAAATGATATGTATTCTTCATTTTATAGTAACCGTATAGACAACATTTATAATAAGAATACAAGGTTTTTATCAGGTCAATTTGATTTAAAACTATCTGATATAAAGAACTTGAGATATAATGATTTGATTAAGATTAAGGACCAATATTTTGTTTTAAACAAAATAAGCGATTATAACTATACAAACCCTGAATTAACAAAAGTTGAATTAATTCAATCTAATGTTGAACCAAAGCAATATCCAGATAGATACTTCTTTTATCAATACTGTTCAGGTTCAACAACCACATACAAATTTAAAACATATTTTAATCCAGAAGATAACGATACCATTAGTGCACCTAATGGTGAATTACCAAATAGTATGAGAAGAACATATTTCTTCTGGGCTGTATTATATGATTATATGATTGGTGCTTTAGGTGGTAGTGCAACTGGATATACAAGTTCAGTTACATCTCCTTTTAACTTTAATGTATATCCATATAATATTCGTGAGGTAACAAAAGATGAATATGAAAGTACTGGTGTGTCACATATATATGACCAAAATAATAGTTTCTTTATTGATAGAGTAAATAACTTTCCTAATACAAATAATCCACCTGAAGAAAATGATTATGTATATGCTT
>JACCDG011169182.1_pt1 | contig 33060 bp, 36 predicted proteins | sample 7442471 | NCBI WGS metagenome assembly JACCDG01 (sample SAMN15323444, study PRJNA562643) | freshwater metagenome | isolation source: river surface water | place: USA:Blue River Watershed | collected 2017-08-17 | reverse complement strand
GCGGCGAACGGCGTACACCAGCTGAGTGAGCACAAACTCCTGGCGCTGGCCTACGTGTGGCGCGCGGAGTGCGGCTACGAGGTGCCGACTCCGATTGCGTATCGAGGTTCGCTGGCAGAGCTGGGCGCGGTCACAAACGCGCTGCACAGCCTCACCCGGACCGGCCACATCAAACGACAAGGCAACCGCTACCTGATGCGCGACGCATGCCCATCGTGTTTCCGACGTGGCGGCTGCGCGGCGGAGTGCGGCCTGAACTTCGACACCGAGACATTTGCCCCACGGAGAGAGGCGCATCTTGCCTAACGACGACTACCCGGGCTCCGACCGGATCGCGGATTTTCTCGACGCACCGCTGCCCGAAGGCTCGACACACCGCCGGCGCTTTGCCGCGATGGCGCGCGCCTACCTAACCTGCCACGATGTCGCGCCGATGGTGGCGGACTCGGGGCTTGACATCGACGACGTAGTGGCCCACTTGACGGGCTGGCGCGACGGTTAAGGCTTATTTCGTTTCGCCTCGAACTCCACTAGCGCACGGTCGACAAGGTGCGACATGCTGCGAAATCCTTCCTCGTCCTTGATCTGCTGTAATCGTTCAAACTGCTGTGGCTTGACGTAGGCGGTCACGGCTTCGCGCTTGATCTTGGCGTCATTTGGCATGACGTAAAATGACGCACGAGAAGGTATTGTGCGTCAAGTATTATCTTAGCGGGGTCAGCTACTTATTGACGCTGGGCGGTTGCAACGGCTACGCCATGCGCAGTGATTGAGCCCACCAAAACAAGTGCGCCGCCGCTTCCGCCGGGCGCACCGGCACCATTGCCGGGCTTTTGGCCCGCTGGTCGCCCCGTGGGACATGCGCGTTCTGTTCGACAATCAAGCGTGATTTCGTGGGAAGCGCTATCACGGCGCGTCGGGCTTGGCGTTGGTCCGACTCCGGCGCGCTGGTCAACGTATCCAAACGACGAGCTGACTCCAGAAAAGATCATCAAACTGCGCAAGGAGGCCCATTCGGGCTATCCGTGGCGCTGGGCTGATCTCGTCGAGCAACAGATCGAAAACAACTCGCACATACGCTCGCTGATGCACTTCCGGCGCGCCTGGGCGATGTCTGACGTGATCACTTGGCGTATCGATCCGCCCAAGGAGTTTGAGAACGACGAGGCCGCGCAATTCGTAGCAGCGTGGCAATCGGCGGTGCTAAATCAGCCCAGCCTGCGCAACATTTGGTCAGATCAGATCTACCAGCTGCTGAGCGCGTCGGCTTACGGATATTCCGCTGCTGAGCTGTTTTGGGACTGGCGACAGATCGAATTTTCTCACAAGGGAAAAGACTACTCGGTGCGCTCCTATGTGCCCTACCACATGGAGTTTGTGCATCAAAAGTCGTTTCGGTTCGATTTGGATACCGACGAGCCCGGACTTTACACCGCCGACAGCACGATCCTGAAGTGGCCGATGGGCAAGATTCTGTTTCACCGCTGCTTGGGCGACGGAATCACGGAACGTCGCGGATGGATGACGGCGGGAATCTGGATTCTGCTTGGGCTGCAGCAAGGTTGGCAGGATCTGCTGATCTACATGCACCGATACGGCATCCCGCAGATCGCCGTTTTCACTGACCGCGAGCTGCTCGATCAAGGCGAGGAGCGCAGCGTTTTGGAGGAAGCGCTCGACAATTGGGGAGAGGGGCAAACGCCCGTTTTCCTCAACGAGCACAAGATTGAACAGGTTGGGTCAGTTTCGTCGTCTGGTGAAACTGTCCACCCCAGGGTGATTGAGATCGCCAAGGCAGACCTGTCCGTGCTTGTGACGGGTTCGATTTTGGCGCAGTCGCAGGGCTCCGGCACGGGCTCCTATGGCGCATCTGACCAGCACGCCATCACGGCGCACGTCTACCGCGTTCCTGATGGCACCAAGCTGGCTGCTGATATCAGCGGCGGCATGCTTGATCCGATGCTGCATTACAACCTCGAAGGGCTCGCAGAGGCATCGGGGCACAGTGCGGACGCAATCCGGCGGCGTTCGGGAGTGTTTGGCTGGAAAGCAAACGGGCCAGCGCCGACGGTTACAGACATCATCGCTCAAGCGAAAGACCTCGACGCAATGGGATTCCTGATTTCACAGCGAGAACTATCACAGCGGTCGGGCTGGTCAATTGGTGACGGAACTGATCGGCTGCCCGGCAAATCCATTCATGTTGACGCTGGTGATTCAGTGATCGGCAGCAGTCTCGCTGGAACAGGTTTCACGGCGCCAATACTTCCGCAACCGCAGCAAGAGGCCGCGCAATGAGCAAGCCACTTACCGGCGTATGGGATCAGTGGTGCGTGATGAGCGCCCGGCCCTACGTCAAAATGGTCATGACCGACAATGGCGAGGAAATTGAGCAGGAATCCCTGCTCAACCTCGATACATGTCGCAAGATCGTGCTCAACTTCGGACTGAGCAAAGACAACCTACCTTGCACGCTGGGCCACCAAAAAACGACGGTGGAAAAAGCGCAGTACAAGACAGCGACTTATAGTGCGATGGCCGTATGGTCGCAGGGGCAAGTTGTAGAGTTTGCCGCCCATGGCGAGGTGGCGCGACCCACGGTTGACGACCTACCGCGCGCTGACAACGGTCAAGCGCCCGAAGATGGCATTTACGCCTACCGCAACACAGTCACCGACTTGGGCGCTGCCATCCTAGAAAAGCGAGCGGTGCGTAAAACCAGCCCTGAGTTCGTGATGGATGCGCTGAATCAACAGGCGCAGCCCATCGGACCACAGGCGCTTGGACTGGCATGGACAGATGACCCGTTTTTGAACGGGTGCGAGATCAACTTAGAGCGCTTCCCGCAGATGAGGAAGTTTGCGAAAGGAACGACGATGGCGCGAGATTGGTATGTCAAAACGGACAAGTTTGGTTCTGTGTATGGCGGCAAGTCACGGCAGCAAGCCGATCAAAAAGCCGAGGAACTGAAGCGTCAGGGCGCAAAATGGTGGGAAATCATTGATCCTGACAATAGCTCGGTTGGCGGCGGCTATGTCGAACACGAGAAAGAAGCAGGCGTCGAGGAAAAAGACAGCCCCGAGCAGAAGTACAGCAAGATCAAGGCGCACTTCGGGCGCAAGGCGATGATGGAAGCCGGTATCGCTGATGCCGATACGCCGGACGTTGCCATGGCGAAGTTTGCCAAGCATCACGAGATGATGTGTCACGAGACGGGCGACGCCAGCGCGACCGGCAGTCAGCAGCACAAGGAGCCCGACAAGGACAACCTCATGGAAGGTCCGTCGGCAATTCCAGGCGCTCCGACCGAAATCGATCCAGGCAGCGTGTCCAGCAATGTGGTCGGCGGTCATGCGATGGAGCGCGACACCATGCGCGCCATGAGTGAGAAGATCAAGCAAGACCGCGTCGAGATTCAGACGATGCAGCGCAAGCTATCCGAGATGGAGCGCGCCCAAAAGAAGGAGCACGCAACCAAGGCGGTTGAGTCGGCGTGGCTGGCGGGTCGCATCATGCCGCTCCCGGGCGAGTCCGCCGAAAAGGCCAAGGCGCGATTCCTGGTCAAGTACGAAAAGGACCCGGCGATGTTCTCCGAGGATCTCGCTCCCGCCGGAACGCATGCCGTGGCCGGCTCTCTGTCTGGCCGCATGACCTCGAATGGTCTGCCGCTCAACTTTGAGCGCGGAACCTTTGCCGTAGAGGCAGGCCGACCAGACGAGGAGATCATCCGCCGCGCCGAAGAGCTGCGCACCAAGAATCCGAAGATGTCCAAGATCGCTGCCGTCAAGCAGGTCTGCATGGAATCGCCAGAACTGAACCGCGCCTACAGCGCGCAATCCCGCCGCGCCGCGATGGGGCTGGGCTAGTAATCCGCCCGGCGCATGTCGCCGGGCATTGACGAATCAAGGAGACTGGAATCATGGGAGTACCTCAGATCCCCGGCGTGCAGAACGGCGATGGCCATCCGCTCTACACCTGGAACTACTCGAACAAGTCCGCGATCATGCGCTTTGGAGCACTGGTTGCGCTGTCCAACCTGCCGAGCGCGTCGCCGCTTGACATCCTGGTTTATGGCCAGGTTCTGGCCCCGGCGACGACTCCAGCGATGAAGCTGCTCGGCGTATGTTCTTTGGCTGGCGCCGAGAACACGCTGACCACCCCGCTGCAACCCGATGATTCTGGCGTGACGAGCACCCCGGTTTCGAGTGGCCTGGGTCGGCACAAGCTCATTCTGTCGCCAAACAGCACGCTCTCGCAGAGCGCACCGTACCTGATGCCCGATCCGCTGGTTCCCGGCAACGTGATTCCGTGGGTCGAAGGCTGCGGCTGCCCGCCGGTGGCGCGTGCGCTGGACTACCCAGCGTCGTCTGCGTCCGAGCAGTACGTAGAAGGCGAGTTCCTTCCCGGAAGTCTCGGGCTCGACGGCATTCCCGGCGACCTGATGATTGGCGATGCGACTGACGCGGTGGTTACGGCGCGGTTCATTGCGCGCGCTGGCGTCCACATCAACCCGGCGGCGGCAAACGAAACCCCAGTGCTGTATGTCAGCCGTGGGCGCAACTTCATCTCGGCGCTGTCTGCGCAGGTGGCGGTCGCTCCCGGCGCTGGCAACGGCGTGCGGTACGAGTTCAAGATCGGGGCCACGGCAACGGCGGCAAACGCTGCGGCTGCATCATCTACTGTCGACATTCTGGACGCCAATATCACGAGCACGCTGGTCACTGGACAGCCGGCGGGCTTTTGGATGACCGACGGTCAGGTGCTCGTCGTCAAGACCGTCGCGCAGGGTGCCGGCGTTGGCGCTGCCGTCCATTCCACCGTGTCCTTTCGGGCTCAGTAAGGAGTAACTGACCATGGCCGCTATTGCCCACAGTATCAAAGGCTCTGATCAGGGCCTCCACGTCGACAAGGTGATTCCGTACCTTCTGAAGGATCGCGGATACCAGTCGAAGTATGCGCACTCGGAGCTGTTCTTCGGCGTCGCTGTCGACAAGATGACCGACCTGATTGCGCGCATCAGCAACGACAACACGCTGGCGCTCAACAACGCGCAGCCCGCCGGACAGGACGGTTTGCTTGACCGCGTGTCGTTCAATGTCGCCAGCCCGATCAAGTATCAGCTGCAAATGTTCGGACTTGAGGCGCTGATCCCGAACGTGACCGCGCAGGGCGCAGACGAGATCTTCGACTACGCTGCTCGGCAGGGTGCGCAGGCGTACAACAAGGTGCGGATGCGGCTGGAGTATGCCGCGATCGTGCAGACGCTGCGCAACGCGGCGCTGATGACGTTCAACTTCACCGTTCCCGCCGCGCAACAGTGGAGCAACCGAACCAGCCCCGCGTCGAATCCCATTGACGATCTGCTGACCTGGGTGCGGTTTGTTCGCGAGGAGTCGGGCCGCGACATCTTCAAGATCTACATGACCTACCCGGTGTGGCAGGAGCTGATCCAGCATCCGCAGACCATCAGCCGAGCCGATGTGACCAGCTGGCGCATGATCACGCCGAAGATCCTGGAGGAGCTGCTAGACGTTGCGGAAGGCACGCTGTTTATCGACAAAGCCGGCATCTACAACGCTCCCGGTCAAGTCGGTCTGGGAGCCAAGCGGTACTATGGTGGGCCTGATGTTCTTGTGCTCACCGGGTCGCCGGTCAATCGCAGCGACAATAGCTTCGGCCACATGTACTACTTCGGCGGGTCGGAGGACGAGCCGATCGTCACCCTGCGCTATCCGGAATTTCGGCATGCGCGCTTCGCGGAGGTGGTGCAGACCACGGCATTTGTCCACTTCATGATCGAAGAGCCGACGGCGGCCTTTGTCGCGTTCAACGTCGTCAACCCGGCGGAAGCCCGCTTCCGTGGCATGCTGAGCGCCTAGCTTGGCCAAGTTGCCGCACCTGCATGGTGGCGGGCGCGGCAACGCAGCAACCCCAAAGGAGAGCCAAATGTCTGATCATATCGACGCATACGAAGTACCCAGCCGAGTTGACGCGCTGGATCATTTGGTCAGTGAGGACCAACTGAACGCGCTGGAGTCTGGACATCTGCGCGCGGATGCTCCGGTCGCGTTCGCTGGCGTCATTGACAACAATCTCAATACGACGTTTGTCGACCCGCGCGGACTGATCACGGTCATGCTGCGTCCGGGGCGTGAATATTCGCAGGTCATTGGAGCGCTGCAGCCTGGCGCAACCAACTTCCGTCAGGAGCGCAAGACAGACGGAACGGTCGCAGCTCACTTTCTGCCCGGTCAGAAATACCGGGTGAGCATGCAGACGTTCAACGACAACCAGGGTGTTCTCTGCACGCCGAGCGAGTACGTGCAGATCAAGCGTGCGCAGGCCTCGCCAGAAGCGCGTCGAGTGCAGCAGGAAATCCTGACGATGCGCGAGCATCAAACCAAGGTCACGCGAGAATCGCTATCGCCGGAAACCAAGAGCCGCGAGGATGCACTACGCAAGCAGGCGGCGGAGATGGCCACGGCGCACGACCGGCAGCAAGCCGAGATGTCGATGGCTGCCGAGCAACATAAGCAGGCCAAGGCGCACGCCGAGAGCGAGCAACGCAAGGCACAGCTGGGCGAGATGACCGCTGAGCAGTTTGAGGCGATGTTGACAGCCAAGCGAGAGCGACTGATGGCACAAGCGAACGAACTGGGGTCGCGTGGTCGGCAGGCGTTGATCGATGGCATCGAGGCCGACGAGCAAGAGGAACGCGAACGATTTGCCGCTGCTCAGACGCAAAAGGCGCTTGTGCGCGACGGCAACCCCGCGCCGGCATCGCTGGAGGTTCGTGTGCAGCGGCTCAAGTCCCTACGAGAAAGCGGCGTGCTTGGGCAAGAGGATTACGATCGTCAGCTGACCAAGCTGATTCAGGAGTGAGTGATGCAGGTCCATCTGAGCAAACAGCAAGCGACACAACTTGGTCTGCCAACCAGCAGCAACGCAATCGAACTGTATGAGGTCGCGCTGGTGAGCGAGCAGCAGATTGAGCAAGCGCCGCAGGTTGCCGAATCGGAGCAACTTCAAGCGCTGCGGGAGCAGATTGATTCGCTGCTTGCCGAGAGGGGCAAGTTGTCAGACGAAGTGCTGCGTCTTGCTGGCGAACTAGAGGCGGCAAAGACTGCCCCGGTCGCCGAGGAAAAGCAGCCGGACACAGAACCCAAAAAGCGCGGCAAGTAGTCATCCATGGCCGACCATTACCTTGGTCAAGCCGACGCAGAAAAGGCCGTCGGCGGAGCGTCAGATCTGCGCCAGCACTTCAAGGTGCCTGGCAGCACGGGCATTGACCAGGATGATTTGGAAATCGTGCTGTCAATGACCGACGGGCAGATTCGCAAGGCCATTGGTCTGTCGTGGGATTTGGACGCATTTGACGCGCTGTGGTTTGACAAAGCGGTGCGCAACTGTCCCAAGCCAGCGATTCCGTGGACCGAGATGGATCGCTCTGGGATTCGTACCGATGCCATCGCCGTGCTTCGCAAGTATATCTGGTTGCATGGCGACAAGAATCAAGCCGTCCCCCAAGTGGTAATTGACGAGGCGGACAAGGGAATGGCCGGCTTGCAAGCGCAGGGTGCTCGATATGCCGCGATGACAAGCCAGATCAAGCCGGCTTCGGACCGACTTTACACGCTGCGGTCATCGGGCGGAATCGGAACGACTCGACAGGGCACAGCGCGGCGAAGTTTCCGAGGGTACACGTAGATGTTTGAGGTGGATTTCCAGATGGAAGGATTGATGCGGACGCTCGCCGAGTGTCAGCGCAGAGGTCTTGATTTGGAGCCACCTCTTAAGCAGTTTGGCCGAGAGAAGCGCAAGCAGATCACGGCGCTGATAGCATCGGGTCGCGGATTCCCTCCGCTTGCTCCGAGCACGCTGGCGAAGTACGAGCAGCGCGCCAATCAGGATCGACGATTCACCAAGACAGGCGGCATCCGCAAGAGCTACCAGCAGCGGCTAGAGCGCGAAAAGGTACGCATTGAAGGGCTCCGCAAGTGGGCCAAGGCGATGTATGGCGACCATCCGCCGGAGCGCCTGACCGCGAAGTTTAATCGGTTTGACGAGCGCATGCGCAAGGTGCAGGAGACAAGCGAGAAGCGCCGCCAGAATATGCTTTTTGATGCCTCCCAAGTGGCGGCGGAAAAGCGGTTTGCCGGTCAGCAGCTTGTCGAGATTCGAGTCAGCCGAGAAGGAAAGCGCAAGCTGGCTCGCATCCACTCGCCAGGGTTTCCGCCCGCCGCTGTGGTCAAACTGCCCACGCACCTAAACAAAGCCGGCGCTGCGTATCGCGTGCCAGCTAGCGCGGTGCAGTCGATTGGCGGTGGCAAGTTTGCCGTGGGCGCGGGAAGTGTGTTGCGGACACAAAAGCCGGAGAAACCGACAGTCAGTGCGACCACCGGCAAGACGCCCAAGATTCTCGGCAAGGTGCCGAGCACGCTGTTTTACAAAGTGCTCAAGCAAGGATCGGCGTTTGCGCTGGTGTATGGGTCGCTGTGGAGCAAAGACGGCGTACACAACAAAGGCGACGGTCATGTGCCCAAGCGCGAGCACATCACGCTTGACAGCGACGACGTAACAAGGCTGTCGCAGATTTTGGTGAGCTATGGTGTTGAGCCGCTGAGGGGTGGGCAATGAGCGTCCCGGTGTATGGCTCACCGCTGTACTTTTCGCCGATTGATGTCGACGAGAGAATCGGTCGCGCCCTGGTGCGCATGATCTTTCTCAAGTATGGCGCGCTGGACGCGGGAACCTACGCAGACGCGGACGCATTGCGCGCGGCAGTGTCGCGCACGCTGTCCGATGTCGAGACAATCGGAACCAGTCTTGCGCACGTCACGGTGCTTGGGCGCACCTATGCATGGTCTGTCACAAGCGCGCTTGCTGATGATGGCCTTAACGTCATTCAGCCAAACGACAGGCCTACGGGTGCGGGGCGGTGGTTGTCAGCTCCGTTCCGCGACTTTCGAGGACCCTATCAGTGGCACGGACTCGAATGCGTGGGGCTGGTTGATCGAGCTGTGCCGGTCGAAGGGAAGCCGAATCAGCCATCGCTCATCACGCTATGCAGGGGCAAGACGCCGAGCGTGTTTGTGTGCTTCACGGGTAAGACTGACCGCGAGATCTGCGACGGCGAACCTGGCGCAACCATGTTTTCGACGCTGAACTACCAGATCAAGGTGATCAGCAAAAACTGGCGCGGTAGTCCGTCGGCTCGATTTGGCTCTGAGATTCCCGAAGAAGCCGCGCTTGATCCGGGTGCGTCCGAGATCATTGGTCGCATTGAGTGGCTGCTGAGAGGATCGCAAGGGCTATACGGCGAGGTCCCCGGAGGCGGATACGCTGGCGCGCTTGGACTAGCTCCGAGTCCGTGGGGTGATTACTGCCGCGTGATCATCGGGAATCATGAGACAGCGTCGAGTTTCGGAAACGATCTGCGACTGATGGACGTGCTCAACGTCTCAATCCGACTTGCGACGGAGCGACCGAACGAAATCGAGGACCTGACCACGCTCCAGGCTTTCGCGCTGCAACTGACACAACCACAGGACGATGGAAGCGCCGTGGAAATTGGGCCGCCGTCGATTCTGTTTGCGAGGACAAAATGAGAGACATTCGAGACGGCCAAATGGTCACGATCTGCAAGCATCCGGCGCATGCGCTGCCGGTGTTTGTCGCAGGTCAGCGCGCGATCGAGATCACTGAGGAACCGACGCGAATCAACTGGAATGGCTACTATCACCAGCTTCGCGCAGAGGGTGCGATCCTGGTCATGGGTGAGGAGTAAGCGATGCTCGGTGCTAATCCCGATCTCCCGAGTAACGTCGGGCCAGGTCAGTATCTCTATCTGAACAGCCGGGGACAGAACCCAGGGTCGCAGGATCGTGCGCGCTCTGGACGATTCCGGCTCAATATTGTGGCTCCGGTCACGTCGGATGGTTTGCTGTATGCGACGCCCGACACCCCGCGCTTGATGGGTGGGCTTGACGACGTGGTTACGCAGTGCGGAAAGCGCTCGGTCGCTCGCCAGATGGCAGAGTATGCCTACACCGCAATCCCTGGCGGCGTCGATGTTTACGTGACGCCCATCGTGATGAGTGGCGGCACCTCGGCAGCGTTCAACCTCTACTGCGCGACCATCGCCGGAGCCACGGCAGTGGTAGGCAGCGGTCAGGCGACCATCCACTTTGACGACTACCCGGTGCCGGTCGATATCGTCAGCGGGGACACTCCTGGCGCGATCATGGCCAAGGTCAAAGCGGCGTACGATTCCTATATTGCGCCAAGCCTCGGCGGCGGAAAAGGTGTGCCGTTCACCTCGGGTGCAGTGGCGGGCAATGCGCTTCCCTTCACCGGGTCGACTACCGGCGAATATCTGAATGATCATCCGATCGCGGTGCAGTTTCCAAGCACTGTGACGGGAGTGGGTTTTTCTCCGGGATTCCTGACGTTTGCCGGTGGCCCGACTGGCGCAGCTGGCGGCTCCGTGACTGTGCGATGTCATGCCAAGTCGTTCACTGCGTCGGCGATTCCGATCAATCAGACAAACGTAAACGTGGCGTCGCTGGTTGTGGCGGCAGCAAATGCGCAGACCGATTTCCCATTGCGCCTAGTCCAGCGTCCTGCGCCCGACGATGACAAGGTAGACTTCTTCTACAAGAACGGGCGACCGGCGCACGATCTGCAAGTGACAGCAACAGGCATTACAACCGTAACCGTGACGCTGACCGGGGAAACGGCGGGGACTGGAGTCCCATCACTATCGAACGCGCTGAACGCACTGGCAAGCAGCGACGCCAAGCAGGAATGGGCGACGTGTTTTACTGATTCCGCGTCGCTTGGCGCGCTTGTGCAGCACATCCGAACCTACGGCAACGGCTACAACCAGAAGGAACAGTTTCTATGGTGGGCATCCAGCTTGGGGCTTTCGTCCGCTGGCGCGATCGTGTCCGGCATCACTCCGAGCGTCATTTTTGAGGATGCCGCCCAGGGCAGCCCCGGTCGAAATACCCAAGTGGTATGCCCGAACGCTTTCCAGCCGGCTTACTGTCTGGTCGCGATGCTGGCGTGTGGCCGAGCTGCCGAGCAGCGCCCTACCAAGAATTGGGACGGCTACCCGCTTGTCTCAAATCTGGAGGGTATCCCGCTCACATATCCAGACGCAGCGGATCGGCTGAACGATGCGGCAGCCAACCAAGCGCGGTCAGTGTACTTCATGACTCCGCTCATTGTGCGGCGCGGCAACTTTATCGTGCAGCAGTTCACCAGCACCTACGGCGGCACACTGCCGTTTTGGTCCGGTGGCTACTACGCACGCGGCATGGCGTACATCAGGCAGGAGGAACTGGCGGCACTATCGGTGTTCTCTGGCAAGGAGATTGTGCGCTACTCGGCGGCTTTGACTCCTGAAGTGTTTGATGTCGGCGCCGTGGTGGCGGTCATGTACTCGGCTGCAAAGAAGCTGGAGCAGCAGAACCTCTATGACGGCGCTGACAAGTTCAAGGCGCTGTTTGCCGCCGAGATCGATCCAAACAACGCGGAGTGGGTCCGGGTGTATTGCCCCGGCAGCCCGCCCATCAACAACCATGTGATCGCGGGTCAGATTGGCCCCGTGTCGGTGTAAGGAGTAGCAGCGATGGCTCTGCAAACGAAAATGACTCTGCTCATTGACGGGAAAAAGGTCGATGCGCTAGGGACGAATTGGAGCGTGGTCAAGACTACTCCCGGCGGCGTTGCCTTTGGTCAGGATGGCCCGACTGGCAACTTCAGCGGCGTCGGTGTGACCTATGCTGCAAACGGCGTGACAATGCGCATCCGTCCGACCGGCGTTGCCACGCAAGGTTTCAACCCTGCGCAGCGCATGGCAGCCGGCGAGGAGTTTGAAATCAGCTACAACGAAGGCGACCCAGCTCTCGGCGGCGTGACCCTGACGATGCAGGAATGCCTGGCGCGCGAAGTCACGCACAGCGTGAACAACGAAACCGGCGACATCATGATTCAGATCGGGCGAATCACGGCCACTCGGCGAGTTCCGTACTAACCAGATGCCGCGCCGGTCGCGGGCGGGGATTTGGCTCCCTCGCTCCACCAACGATCGGCGCGGCGTGTTACAACTAGAGCCAAACAGAGGGAGCCAAACCCATGAACGCAGCACCACGGATCACGCTACTCGGAGCCGAACGCGGCAAAATCAAGGGCATCAGCGAGCCCATCGAAGTGATCAAGATGGACCCGCAGACCGGCGAGGGTGAGTGCATTGCCGCGCGCTTTGTCTTCGTGCCGCCGCGCATTGAGCAGATGTGCCGGTCGGTTGCAATCTGGTACATGTCTCGCGTGCTCAATGGCAGCCCGACCGAAAGCGACATTGACGCCGAGCAGCGGCTGCTGATGTTGTCCTATTCGCTGCGGCGCGACGATGCCGGACGCGAACAGGTGTTTCGATTCCCTGCCGTGCTTGGACCTGATGGGATTAGCTTCAAACCATCCGAGGAGTTGCTGCTACTGATTCGCGACTGCGAGATCCATTTGCAATGTGCGCAGGCCGAAGATCTCTGGGTGGATTACCTCAACTTCAAAAACACCCAATTCCCGACGGTGGCAACACAAGAGGCTCTTGGGCAGCTTTTGGAGGACGCCCAAAAAAAGTCGCTGAGTGCCCTGCTCTCAGAGCACGGGTACTGGAAAGTGATTCGGCTAGCGCGTGGTTTGGTCGGAGCGCTGGCCGCGTCCAAACGTGGGAGTGGTGGCGCTGGCTAGCGCTGCTCGCGGCTGCGCTCGGTCTATCGATGACCGAAGCGTATCAACTGGTCACGGCGCAGCATGCGCGTAAGTGGGGTTCGTGATGGCCGACAACGAAGCAAAAATTATCATCTCTGCGGACCCCGCGCAGTTTGTGAAGTTTATGACCGATGCTGCTCGGTCATTCCGCGACCTGGAAAAAGAGGGCAAGAAATCACTAAAAGAGCTCGATACCTCCTGGACCAACTTTCAGAAGGGTGCAGCCGAGGCCAGCAAGGCGATTCTTAAAGAGGTCGCCGGTCCGATGCTTGACCCGATGAAACAAGCGTTCGCACGAGCGCTAGGCGATGCGCGGGAATGGCGGCAAGAGTCCACCCGCATCATGGGCGCAACGGGCACCGATTGGAAAACAATCGGCGGCGAGATAGACGCGGTATCACTGCGTACCAAACGGATGCCAGAGGACACGGCGCGCTACCTGGATAGCGTCCGCAGCCTCACCGGGTCATGGAAGTTTGCCAAGGATAGCGCCGAAGACTACAGCGACGTATCACGTATGCTGGGCAAGCAAACGCTGTCAGAAATGGCCCCGCTTGCGTCGACGATGCAAAACATCTTTGGCGTCGACAAGATCAAGCCGTTTTTTGATCAGGCCATCGCCGGAGCACGACAGCTTGGCCAAAGTGGCGAGATGGCGGCGCGACAGTTTGAGCGCATTGCGCCAATGCTGACTGGCGTAGTTCCCAGGACCGGAGGACAGGGCGAGAAGTTTGCCAAGTCCACGGCGGCGATGATTCCGGCGCTGCAAAAGATGGGGCTGTCTCCCGAGGAGTCCGAGATGGCCATGCAGCAGATCATCAGCTCTTACTCGGGCGACAACCTTGTCAACTTGGAGCGGCAACTTCGCAGCGCGGGGATGCTGGGCAAGGGGCAGTCCCTCAAAGACAAGTTTGGTCGGCTGACCAGGACGATTCCAGAGCTGATGGATATTGAGGCTAGGCTGATAAAAAAACATGCAGCCGGGCAGCGCGGAGGTCGAGAGCTAGAGGAACGCATGGCCAAGCAGAGCTTTGCTCCATTAATGGCCGGTGCCCTTATTGAAAACGAGCAGTTGCAGCGGTACGTATCCGAAGCCATGGAGGCAAAGCCCGCTGGAGAGATTGAGGCGCGCACACAAGCGCTGGCGCAAACTCCCGAATTACAACGTCAGCTCAATGATCGAATCGCAGCGATTGGGGCTCGCAATGACATCGGAGGCAAGCAATTGGCCGCTCAGGACTTTGGTGCTGCGCTTGCTGCCGGTGGAATTGGACCAAAAAATGCAGATGATGATTGGCGTCAATCATTGTTTAATACCGGAAAGCGGTATAGCGCGTACGCATCAATGATTCCTGGGGCTGGAAAATTAGGCGCAGCTGCGACGTTTGGTTTTGCAACCGCAGAAGCAAGCCTGCAAGCAACCAGGGACGCCACTGCCCGTGGACAGTCAGTGTTTGGAGTGGGCAAGGGATTGTCTGCCGATACCATTGGAGGCGGAGCGCCAGCAATGCAGACCCACGGCATGACGCTTGGCGAGTTGTTCGGTAAGATCTTTTCCAAGGATGTTCAGCGCGACCAGGCCGCTGCAACCGCTGACGCTTTAGGGCAAAAGGTGCTAAAGGTTCAACTTGTGGCCCCCGCATCGCCGGTTCCGATGTCCGGCGGAGGTGAGCAAGGATGATTCCTGGTTCGCAAGCAATAGCGTGGAATGGGCTGTATTTCGGCAAATACGTCGTCGACGCCAAGGACAAATTCGGGCCAGACTTCTACGCGCACCGGGTGCCGCATCGAAGTGGGGCCAAGCAAGAGCAGACCGGCAACATCCCACTCTCAACGACCTACACCTTGGTCTTTGCGGGAACCGGATGGGCGGACGATGCTAAGCGAGTGCTAGGGGCGCTGATTGCCGCGCCGCGTGGTGATCTTGTTCATCACATGTTCGGCAAGCGCCGCGCTGTCGTGATGCCGATTGATGCGCAGTGGGACCCGGTCAATAAGGGGACGCACTATCAAGCCAGCGTCACGTTTGCAGAGGACACCCTGACCAATAACGCGACATTTGACCGGACGCCGGGAACCGTCGCGGAAGATGTTGGAACCGCCACCGAAGCAGCTGACGCGGCGGCATCGGCCTATGTGACCGACATTTTCAGCAAGTACACTCGGGGGATACCGGCGCTTCAACTGCGAGCGCAAGCCGTGGCAGCACAGGCGCTCATGACGGATTTCACAAGCTCGACGCGCTCCTATGCAGAGGCCGCACTGTTTCAGTTCCAGGCGGGGCAGCAGCAAATCAGCCTAGACGCGGCACTCGGTCGGCTGCCTGGCTTGTGCGATGCCGCGCTGACCAGCTGGCGCAACCTGCCGTCAGTCAGTCCATATGCTCAGGTCACCATCACGGCAGCCGAGCAAAGTTTGCACCAAGCCGGAGAGCTGGCGCGGTCGATTCGGGAGAACCTGCCTCCGCCGATTCGGTGGGCGGTGTCGCAGCAGATCGCGCTGATGGCGTTAGTGGGCAAGCTGTACCCGACCAAAAAACTTAGCGACCGGCTTGATCTGGCGCAGACCATTGCCACGCAAAACCGGCTCCTAAATCCCCAAGCGCTGCGAGCTGGGCAAGTGCTGGTGATTCCGGCTCCATGACGTTTGACCCGTTTAATGCCCCGCGCTTTGGGCAGAGCAGTCAGGACCCGTTTGGTGGGCCGGTAGGTCGCCGTCCGTCCAATCTGCCAGGGGGTGACGTGTTCGCGCCTGCCAGCGCGGCGCAAGGTCAAAGCCTGGCCGATGGAAACATCACGCCGCGCATTGAAGTCGAGATCGCGGGCGATCCAGCGGGCAGACGAAAAGATATCAAAAACTTCAGCCTGCGCGACGACATACAAAGCTTGTATGACCCGTTTTCGTTCACGCTGGTCAACCCAAAGGGAGAGCTAAACTACCTCCTCGAAGCGATTGACCAAAAGCACTATGTCCCGATTCGGATCTACCATCTGGACCCATTTGTAAACGCAGGCGCTCCTCGTCTGTGGATGCGAGGCGTGATTCTGAATGCGCAAGCACGTAGTGGACTCGGTGGCAGCGCGATCACGTTCTCCGGCTACGATCTTGGGTGGCTACTGACATCGTGCGCGCCGTTTGGGCGAGACATGAACCTACAAGGACTGTCATGGCCTCGCATGGCGCAGAAGCTGATTGACCCATCGTGGATCGCTCCCGGCGGCGGAGTCGGCAAGCTTTACGGAAGCAACGGCTACGGGCTGCGCGGCATCATCGGAATCAGCACGTCACGCCAAATCCGGCAAGGTCGTGAGGATGCCGAGGTGGAGGCAACGCGCAAGCAGCTTGCACTTGCTGCGCGCACATCCAATCGGCAAGAGATCTTGATCGCCAACAATCTCAGCACGCGCGCACCCACGCCAAAGATCATGGTGCAGCCCGGCGAGACGGTTGGCGACATCCTGATCCGATACGCCAAGCTTGAGGAAGTGCCGCGCTTTGTGAACGTCACACCAGACGGCGATCTGTGCTTCTATTCGCCAGACTACACGACGCCACCGCAGTACGTTTACAACTACAATTGGGACGAAGCGCTGTCGGAGCGCAACAACGTGCTGGACGGCTCGCGGAATCTGGATGGCTCCGGGGTTAACAACTACCTCGAATGCGTTTCAAGCAAGCTCTACGCCCTGGCTATCGCCGAAAAAGACAACCCGATGGAGGGCTTGGAAACCGGCTTTGCCAAGCACTACGATGCGACGAGCGACTACTTTTTGCGGCGTTTGACGTTTTCTGACAATGAACGATACACCGAAGGCCGCGCAGCAAAGCGGGCGGAGTGGCGTTACAAGCAGGGGCAGTTTGCGTCAGAAACGGTCAGTTTTACGGTGCAGGGCCATTCGCAAAACGGGCTGCCGTTCGCGTCGAATGCGCGAGCCGATGTGCTATGCGATAAGCTCGGCGTGAATAAGGTTATGTACCAAAGCGCCGTCGAGTATCATCAAAGTGAAGAGGGACAAGGTATCAAGTCGACGACGGTGATCACGCTCAAAAAAGACAAGCTGTGGACCCCATGATTGAGCAAATTCGCGCAGACATACAGCGATACGTTGAGGCTTCCCGCCGAAGCACGATGCAGTATCTAAACGAGGAGTGGCTACCAAACTACCTCGCGCGGATTTCAATGCTTACGACCTGCGCGACGGTATCGACGGCAGATAGCGGCGACTCGTACATGGTCGACGGCATAAAGTCGTGGATATCGCAGGAAACTGGACAGGGAATCACAAGCATGGGCCGCGCCGAATTGGCAGGGCATCTGTGCGTCCCGCGCACAAACCAGCGCGCTCTAACGCTGGGCGACCCACGAAACGCAGCTTACTTCCCACTGGCGATGCGCAACTACAGACCGACCGGCGGCAAGTCTGGGGACTCGGCGCTTTATAGCCAATCGGACGGCAAACAGGCGGTGGTATGGGCGCGGCAGGATGGCACGCTGACAGCAGAGAGCGGCGGCGGAGCTAAGGCAGAGCTATCGCCAACCGCTAAAGAGATCCGACTGACCGCTAATGTCTACGCAGACCACATCGCCGGCAAGGACACCCTGCCGACATTTGCGCCAGGACCAGCACTAGGCGGTGGCGCTGGCGTTGTCGTCGGCTCCGATATCGCGATGACAATGACCATGGTCAGTGTGGGCGGTCCGGCTGGTTTGCTTGGCACGGTGCAGTTTGGCGCGCTGTGGACCACGCAGCCAAAACTGAGCGGACCCATGCCGACGAGTCAAACCATGGCTACCATTCCGCCGGCTGGCCTTGCCGGCGCTGTGTTTGCCGTGATAACCCCGGTGCAGATTCAGTTTTTTTCCTCTGTCCCGGTTCCGCCGGGCATCTACTCGTTTACATTCACGGTGGTAGGCTGATGGCGCTGGCAAATCCAAAGCTCGAATTAAACCTTTCGACGGCGCGGCAACGCATTGTCCTAGTCAACGGGAACCCGGTAGAGGACACATCGCCGGCCTATCAGATCGGTTCGATGCTCTCGGAGTCTCCCGGCTGGATTATGGAAGAGACTCCGCGTGAGGGCTCGCTGCTAGATGAGTTCGCAGAGACAAGCTCAAGTAGTGCAACGACGGCAACGCAGTTTGTTGCGGCGGTAGAGCGCCGATGCGAGCCACTGATTCAGGAGCGCGTGTTGACCTCCGCAAAATGTACCAGCGTGAGGCAGCAGATCACGTCAGACGGCTCGGTGATCACGTTCGGACTCCTCTATAAAACGCCTGGCAATTCCGACGAGCAGGTGCTACCCATGGCGATAGGAAACTAGGATGCCTTCAGCGAGCCAACTGATACCATCAGCGCGCAACCTGCTAGCGCAGGCGCTAGCTTTTGCCGGCAACCGTGCGCCGTCGTGGGCGACCGGGGATCGTGACTTTCTCGGCAAGGTGGCGCGTATGTTCACGGCGCACTTTAACGACGAGGGCGCGGCACTGCGGCAACTCGACGCAGATTGGCCTCCATCGGACCAATCAAGCGCGGAGTCCCTACAGCGCAACTCAGAGACGTTTGGACTACCAGACGGAGCAGGCGGCTACGGTTTTTTGGTCGCCAAACCAGCAACCGGAGGCGTGGGCATCATTCAGGGCGCATCAGGCACGGCGATCCCGCTTCCTCAGACGCTTATCGGGCCAGACCGTACGACCGTCTTTCAGATTCGACCAGGCACAGGCCCCTACGTGGTGTCAGGCGTTGCTCCTGATACCGGGCAAGTCAGCGTCACGATTGACGCTGTGACTGCTGGCGCTATCGGTAACTTGTCGGCAGGGCAGGTGCTGACGCTGCAAACGCCGCCCGCTGGCATTGAACCAGAGGTCACGCTGAGTGGAGCGCTTAGCAACGGCACGGACATTGAGCAGCCCGATGACGCACGCAAAAGGCTTACCGACCGACTGCGCTATCCTCCAAAGGGGGGCGCGCCACAGGACTTTGCGGAGTGGGGCAATGCCGTCACTGATGCAAACAATGTGCCATATGCCAATCTGCGGTACTACGGGTACAGCGGCGGCGACGCCAACACGGGCGGAGGTGGCGGTTACGACGGCGTGGGGGGCGTCATGGGCGTGCAGACCGTCAAGGGTTCAGGGCTTGGCCGGATGCCGTCTGCCCAGCTGGTCGCCGACACCACGCGCTACATCCGAGGGACGACCAGCATCGAAGGCCGCTCGCCGATCTGCGACTCGATTCGGACACTGGCGCCATTTATGGACCCAGCGATCACAGGACTTGTGATCAAGCTTCGCGTTGTGCCGTCTAAGGTGCTCTATGCGTTCGACTGGCGTCGGGGCGCGGCGGTGTATCGCGTGGATTTGGCCGGTTTCAACGGAACGAATCAGCTGCGCCTCACGGGTCTGGCACCTGATGATCTAAAGCTCAAGATCTCCAACGGAGAGAAGCCGCGCCTGTACGTGGACACGCGGGACGCTGGCGGATTTCCAACCGGACCGGTGATTCCAGCGATGGTCCGGTGCATTGCCTACATTGACGCGCTTGGGAAAACTACGCTGACGTTAGAGACGCCGCTGCCGCCGGGCTGGGTTGCACCGCTTGCCGGAAACACGGACGAGGTTTACAGCGGACAAGATCTCATCTGCGCAGGTACAGGAGTAAGCGGCTCCGTGGAAACATACGTGGACAACCTTGGCCCGTCCAAGGTATCTGGGCTGCAAGATCCAAACGATAATTGGGACGACACATGCGCTGTTTCTGGTGGCATCGATGCAGCAGCCAAGAACACGCTAGGCCCCGATGGCCTGACTCCGCTGATTGAGCGCTGCTTGCCGGGCGAGGTGAAAATCGGCGTGGGCGCTGGTCCGCTACTACCTACCGATGTGCGTGCGCCGGATAACAGCACGTTCGGGCCGGGCATGCTGTATGCTCTGCGCATCCTGACCACGGACTAGCCATGCCAAGCAATCCGCGACAGTTTCAGACCATGTACTTGCGTGCCGGTATTCCGGTGGACCAGTACGTTCGACGACCAACCGGAGCCTATTATGGTTTTTGGAACGAGGTCAACCCGTCGGGCTTTGGTGTCAACAGTCGCTACATGGGGCCTCTGGCTGCGCAGAACGTCGGCGGTCAGGTGCAGGTCGGGCAGTCGGGATGGGCAGCGGTTCCGGCTGGCACAACCAAGTTTCTGGCCATCGCTCAGTTTTGTTCAGACCCCGTGGAGGCTGTATCAATTCCGGCTGCGTTGTGGCGCATGTCCTGCGCGATTCGACTAGCCAACGCCTCGGCGACGTTCAAATGGGCGGGGCTGTTTGCGGTCTATGCAGTCAACGGGCGGACGGGCGAACGACGCGGAACCATCATCAGCAACGATGTGAGTTTTCCGCCGATCGCAAACAACGACGAGCGGACATCCGATTACACGGTCATTGGGCAATCCGTCGACCTACTGACTGGCGATTACCTGGAAGTCGAGATAGCCGCGCTCATCGAAAACACGGGTGGAGCGGCGGTGGTTCCTGACCTGTCGGCGTTTTTTGATGGTACCACGCCGATCAACGTCGCGCTTGTTTCGACGACAAGCCCGCTTGCGGTGCTGATTCCTCCTGTGCCCCTGGTGCGTGTGCTGCCTTACCCATCGGAGCAACCCGAGGCAAGCACAACCGAGGAGCAATCACGGGCTCTGGCTGTCGCTGGCTTTCCGCCTGGCATACTCCATGAGTTTGATTCACCTGGGCTTGGTCAGTCTAAGTCGCCCGACGCTGAGTTTATGGACTGGATTGGGACGCTGTTTAAGCGGTTCGGGTTTGACTACCTGGACATCTGGCAGCGCGAGATGGACCCCTCACGGGCAAATCTCAAGCTTGATGACTGGCGCGACCTGTACGAGATTATTACAAACCCCGCAAGGCGCAGTGACCTTGCTGCGCTGGTAATTGCTCGGTTACGCGAGATTGGGCAGGGCTCGACGTTGTTTGGCATTACGGCAAGCGTGGGGACGATGCTCGGTTACGCAAGTCCGCCGCAACTAGAGATCCTGGAATACTCGGCAAGCCAGGCGCGGGCTGCTTTGCAGTACATATTTCCGATTGGCACGCCGCTAGCAATCCCCGCTCTGCCATCGTTCGCTGGCGCGCTTACTCTGACGATGCCATACCCGTACGACGGCGGATTGGTGTGGTCCTCAGGCGCGTGGGCATCGCTGGTGTTTAGTGCGCTGGCTGGTAAGCAGATTCACGTCCGGCTGACCGCTCCTGATGGGTATCAGAAAGAATGGAACCCCATCACCCAAACTCACGATGTCACGACTGCAATTCTGTATGCCGTCGAAATGTCCGGACATCCTGTGTGCGGTAACTGGACAATTGAGATATACCGAGACATTGGCAGCCCCGTGGTGACGCTGATTGGTGCCGTGCTGTATGCGCCTGGAATGCCTCGGTCTGAGTATGTCGGTCCATCGGTTCCGGTGGCAATCGGTCCGCCGTGGCCCGTCGTAGTTCCGAATGCTCAGGTCAAGTGCGGTTCCGGTCGTCATCGGCAATGGTGGGGCGTTTATGCTGACCAGGCTTTGGTTGGCATCAAAACCGCCTCAGACTACAGAGAGGCACGGGCAGCGCTTTCGCGAATTCGACACGGCTATCAGCGCGCCGATCTTATCTTGACTAAGGCTCCGATTCCTAGTACGCCGCAAGCCATACCGGGCGGATGTGTCCCCGGATAGGAGTTTACTTGGCGGACCTGCGACACCTAGCAACGGCTTTGCTCTTTGCCTCTGCATGCTCCTCGGGGCATGCCGACCCCATGACCCCACCGCGCCCACGGATCGAACTGCGAACCGTTAAACAAGGATGGGGGACGATCATTGGCGCGTATGTGCGCGACAATGAACTAGGCGAACCCGTTGCCCCGGCGCGTGCCGAGGATGGCAAGTTACGATGGCTTCCGATTGAAGATTGGGCACCATCTGCCACCCCCGCGCCTCGGTCCGTCCATTCGTCAGAGGTTGGGTTGTGGTTGAACCCGTCGTGTACGGTCGGTTTTGCACTGACGCCACAACTCACAAAGCCTCGCTATGTTTGGCGGGCTCTCGGTCGCGTGGGATGGTCAGTGTGGCGCGTGGGTGATTGGCGACCCTCTGAAGGCGTGGCAAAGCAGCCGATGTGGGCTGGTGCCGATGCTCGTAAGTGCGTACCGCTGACCGATATTGAACGCGATCAAAAGCTTGTCGGGCGTGGCGCGTGGGATGTCACGGAGCGACTGTTGCCCGAGCGGTTTGTTGAGCTGGAGTACACGGAAACGTCGGCAGAGCAGTCGGTGACGCCGACCTTTCCGAAGATTGAGAACCCGACCATTGATATCACTGACGCCTACGCTTGCGGTGGCATCCCTGGACGGTGCTATAAGCCCGAAGGCTCCTTGCAAGGGTGCTGTGTCCAATGAAGCGGCCCGATCAATACCCAAACAGGCCATATGCGGCATTTGTGGATGCAGTTGGCCCCACGATTGACGAGGGGTTCCTGAATCCGACCCAGGAAGGCTTGGCCGACCTGATTGGGATGATGTTCGGTCGCTCGGCTACGTTTGTCGGCGACGAGTTCACGACGCTTCGCTACTACTCGGCGGCGCGTGAGAAGCTCGACACCTGGATCAACACGAACAGTGACAGTGGTTGGCGTGTACCCACGGGCAGCGGGCAGCACGGAATCTTGGGCGTCTATGCGGTCGTGGCTGGTCCGATGACCCACCTCCTGCTAGATGCAATGTGTCACATCGGCACTTTTGACTTCACGGTCAGCATGCGGGCGGCGATTGATACCAAGGCCGAGCTTGACACCGTGGCGGCGTATGGCTGGTTTGGTGGCTTGCGAGACACTGCGCCAAGCGATGTGCTATTTGTGGCAGGCAGCGACCAACCAAACTGGCACACGCTCATTGGGGCGACGCTGACTGATACGGGCGTGCCGATTGTCGACGGTCGCTTTTATGACCTGCAAATCGTTCGGGTCAACGGGACGGCGACCGCCTACATTGACGGTGCCTTAGTTGTCACGCAGGCATTTGGTTCCAGTTTACAGCAAACGAATCGGCAGCTCGGTATCACATGCCCAGCGGCTACGATCAACAAAGGCTACGCGGTGGACTATCACCGCTTGTTCATCCAGAGGTAACGACATGCTCCACAACCTGATCCTGTGCAATCGAGCGGCTACCCCTGGCGCAGGGCAGGCTGTGTTAGCTGGAACGTACCCGGCGGCGCTGTCCGCATTCGAGTCGGTGCTTTACGAGGCCGGCGGCAGTTCGAGGTATCCGCTGAATGCTCGCGTCACCAAGGATGCGGCGGGCGCCGATATCGTGGTCAAGATTCAGGGCGCATCTCTCCCGATTGATGGAGCGTGTTTTGCCAGCCGGACGCCGGGCGGAGGGCAGGGGCTGTGTCAAATCTGGGGAACCACAGGCGACCTCTACACGGTGCAGCTCATGCAGCAGACAGGCGCGGCAAACCTGCCCTATGCGTTCACGTCGACAGGCTCTGCCGGTCTGGATCTGGCGGTGCAGATCAAGCTGCCCACGGGGGCGAACGCAGAGCCCGCTGGGACACCTGCCGGCCTTACGGCCTATGTGAACTCGGCGCTGGCGGCAAACTTTACGGCGACCGCTTCGGGTGACACGTCCGGCATTTTGGGCGGCACCTCTGACCGTCGGTTTGCCCCTCGCATCCATTGGGCGGACATCGTGAGCGATGTCGCTGGGACGGTGTCAGTGGAGCACACGATTGCCGCAACGGCTGGCACCTCGATTGATGTGGCGCTGATTGCCCTTGCAAAAAATCTGGTCGCAGTGCGAGTGCTGGCCAAGTCCGCTGGCGTTCCTGGTGCGCTCGATGCCATTCAAGTGATCGCAGCCGTCGAGGGTCAGTAGCATGCCGGCCAATCTGACGATCTACATCGGAACCGTGAACAGTTCTGGGGTGCGGGTGCCGCTTGTCGGCGCGAAGGTCTATCTGCGTCCATCTCGAACAGATATCACCTATCTCAATGGCGTGAACTACCTACCCTGGGATGTGAACCAGACCTCCGATCCTGGATACCGTGATTGCTGGGTCGCTACCACCAACGGCGCTGGATATGCGACGTTTCAGAGCGTGCCCTTTACTGACACCGAGATGCACCGCCCAAAAGATCCAATTACGGGTGCGTTCATCGGGCCTGCCATTGAGTGGCAGCTGATCAATCCAAACGGACCCAGCACAAGCGGCGCTCCGAGCGTGGTGGTTTACTCCGGCAAACTGCTATCGACGATGGTTCTGCCAAGTCCGGTCAATGTGCCGGACGATGTGATGAGCCTGAGCGTCGATGCTTGGCGCGTCAGTCAGATGGCCTACACCGCAAACCCAGTAGGCGGCGGTTGGCAGTCGGGAAGCATCACGTTTGGCGTCGGAGTTACTCAGGGGTCGATTACTTTTGCGCCGGCATACCTGGCGCCACCCCGAGTCATTGTCGGCAACGAATGCGACAAGGATGGCAATTTTTCGGCAGCTGCGGTGGCTCAAGATTCAAGCGGCGCGGAGCTGGTCACTGTGTCAAGCGCGACGATTCAGGTTGCCGCCGGGCTTACGTCGCCAGTCAACATCCCCTACCTCGTGATGGGAGTCTAGCATGCGTCTGCTACTTGCACTATTGGTGTTGCTCCTTGCCACGCCGGCTTCAGGTCAAAACCTGACCGCAAATCGCCTGCAACTACTGCCAGCCGTGCCTGGTGCCTGTCCAGCCGGCAAGGTTTGTGTGGTGGGCACGACGGCCACTACTCCTTATCGAGTGGCCTTCCAAGATGCAAGCGGGAACATCGTCACCATGGGCGATGCGTGGCGGCTGCGGCAGTGCGCCGGGCCATGTGTCGGCGCGCTGAATGGTGACATGTGGTTCGATACCGGGACGGGCATTGCCTATATCAAGCAGGCTGGGTCAAACTTGCCGATCGGCGTCGGCTCGTCACCCGTGATCAATGGGACCATCACCGGCACCTATACGCTCGGCGGCACTCCCTCGCTCGGCGCCAATCTGAACGCTGGCGGATACAAGATCGTCAACCTGGGGACGCCAACGCTCACATCAGATGCCGCCACGAAGGCATATGTGGATAATGCGGTATCTGGCGCCGGCTATGTGCCACCATCGCGAACGATTAGCACTACCTCGCCGCTAGCTGGCGGTGGGGACTTGAGCACAAACCGAACCCTATCCCTGACCTATAGTACTGACTTTACCAATCCCGGCTCGCTTACGCTGGCGCAAAATGTCCGCACTGCAACGGTACAATGGAACGTCCTTAATGGCACAAGCATCAGCGCCAACGGGTATTGGGGACCAACCGGAGACACTTCGGCTACGGCAACACTGGTTAGCCCATTTGTCGCTCCCTGTGCGGGGACGATTGTCGGCATGCGAGTGCAAGGCAACGCAAATGCCACCGGAAACACAACTGTTACCTTGCAGCGTAGCGCGGGCGGGGCAACGATCTCCTATGCCGCGACGCTTATTACATGTACGATTTCCAGCGGAGACAAATCCTGCGCGGATTCCTCAAACACGTTTAGCGCAACAGCCGGTGATCTTTTTCTGTTGCGAATCACGGCATCAAATTGGAGTCCATCTGGCGGTGGCGCGTCCATTCGCGTCGCCTGTAATGCGACCTGAGAAAACACCATGGCGAATTACGAACAAGGACAGACCACGAACGCCACGCCACTTCTGATGCACGTTGTCAGTATGGGTACAGAGGCGGGAACAATCCAAAAGGAAATCCATTGGTCGGCATTCACGTCAGCAACTGAGTGCGCCAATGGAGAGGCTACGCTGTTTTGGGCAAAGAACGAAGGAGCATCTCCCGTGGTGAAACTCAATTCCTGCGACACTTTATACACTGGCTATGGTGGCGCACTGTCGGTAACGGCAGCAGTGGCAGGCAATGACTGCCAAGTGTTTGCGACTGGTCTTGCCGGTAAGACGATCAACTGGTCGATGTTGATCGAAAGCGAGTCGCTGGTGGTGAGCCCATGAGGTGGCTGCTGTTAGGTGTATGCTTGCTGTCTGCATGCCGCTGCGATACACCCCACGCAGACATGGCGGACATGAGCGAGCCGACAGATATGACTTGCGTGTACGGCATCGGCACATCGTGCGTCACAGCTCCGTGCTGTCTGGGCTATCAATGTGTAGGCGGTGCCTGCGCCGTCGTTCCGCCAAACGCAGCTAGGTAATGACACAGGCGCGATCTTCACGACATGTAAAGGAGTTACCGTGTCCGAATCGATGAATGCAAACCCTTCGTTTGTTGGTCAGGTTCTGCTGACCGGCGGCGTGCTTGAAATGGGCGCTCGCACGATTGCCTCGTCTGCCGATTTACCACTTTTGGCAACGGATCAAAACCTAAACGTCACCGCAGCGCAGGATCTCACGCTTCCGCTTCCGCTGCCTGCTGCCCTCGGAACCGAGTCAGGTTCGCGTAAGCTTCGGTTCTTTGATGGTGCCGGCGTTTGGGGTGCGCATCCGGTCACATTCGTCGCAAGCGGCGGCGCGCTCATTGATGGGCAGCCGCAAGTCACGATCAGCCAGCCATGGGGCTCTGTCGAGTTTGAGTGGCGAGGTACCTACTGGCACGCCACCGGGCTGAATGCGTCCTTTGGCGGGCTGGGCGGCGGGCTGGGCATCGATTTTCCGCCTGATGCCGCACAGACCGACGACGACGAGTTCAACGCTCTGACGCTGGGAACGGAATGGACTGTCACCGGAGCCGCCGTGGTCGTTGGCGATCCACAGCGTGGTGGCGCATTCGCCGGGCCTGCCACGGTTCGGCATTCGCAATCGCTGCGGACTGGCTGGCTCCTCATTCAGCCGTCGAGCGATGGCAACCCGGTGCAGTACCACAAGCCGCTCGTTACCGCGCTGACCCAAGGCGCCGTATATACCCGGTTCTCGATGGATTCAAACGCGACGGTCGGCCCCGACTCGTTCTCGTTTTCGCTGATGCAAACCCTGGCGGGTGTACCAGACCTCAACAACGAGGCGTCAGTGTCGCTCCAGCGTTCGGTGGCTGACAATTCGTGGACCATCGTCGCCAGCAAAACGATCGCTGGCGTGAATGCGACCGTTTACACGGCCACGCTGACACAGATGTCTCAGCCCGTTGCGCGGCTGCAAATCACGCGCAACGGTACGACGTTCGCGCTGTATGCCGGCTCGTCGCAAGGCGGAATGAAGTTCCTTGGCAGCTTCGTCAGCGCTGGTCTGAACCCAGATCGTTTGGTGATCACTTCCGCGACCACCGGGGTGCCCCCGTCAATCTTTGGGCTAGACTACGTTCGGCGCATTGATGGCGTGAACCCAACCGTGTAGGGTCGGCCTGCCGCGTTTAGAATACGCGGCGTGCAGTGCGACCACTAGACCACCAGCTGTAACGGCGGTGCTGGCGTGCAACTAGCAAGCCAGGCTTCAAGGCCGTCTGGGGCGACGGCACACGCTTTCCTAACAAGAGGGAGCGGGCGAACCTTGTGGAAGCGCATCGACCGCGCAATGCCGGTTGATTACCTCTATTCGAGCCGTACTGTCGCGTATGACCCAGGAACCCAGCAAGGTCTGCAACTCAGGACCAACCTTTCCCCGTGGGAATGTCAATTCCTGATAGGCTGGAAGCGCGCGATCGTTCGACCATACGCGAACCAAAACATCATTGATGGCGCAGCTCTCTTTCGATTGCTGGCCGGTCGGCGAGTCATACGGTGCGCAATGCACCAAGCTTACGCAGGCGAGGAAAACTGCGGACAGAAAACCACGGTTGCGACCAGACCTAATTTGCATACTTGGCTCCATGACGATAGGGGTTTGAGTGGGTGCGCATAGCCTAACGGCTGCGCAGAGTGCGACTATAGGTCGTCTTCCTCATAATCGCAGTCGTTTAACTTACAATCGAGCGGTTCCCAATACGCCGGGCGCAGCAGCCTGGCATCGTGGCGCAGGGGATAGCGCACTATGCGTGGTTCGGAATCAATGCGCTTGGGCTTGACGGGTTTGTCGGGCTTGACAGCCTGAGCCTCGCAGGACCCGGTTCGTGGATTGCAGGTTGATTCCGGTGGGCAACCGCCGGGGCACTTCTTCTTTAGGTCGCCGCTGGCGTAGTGCTCGGCGTAGCGGCTGGCGTTCACCCCGCTTTGGACTGTCAGTCCGGCGGCGCACACCAGCAGCAAAATCGGCAGCGTCGAACGATTCGACTCCGGCGGCATACTCTTGCTGATCGCCTCAAGTAGTTCGGGATTGTCTTTGGCGGCAAGACGAGCCTCTAGCTCGTCTTTGCGTCTGAGTCTGGCGATCCAAGCAAGGACAACGGCGCCGATGGTGGTAAACACCGTCGCAGCGGCTGGGGCAATGGCGGCAAGGGCCGATATGTCAATCACCCCGTGAGGCTATGGAGGCGTTTGATGCGTTGTCAAGAAATATGAGCTGAAATCTGCCAGGCGTACTTTTCAAGTTGCGCCTGCAAATCCTGCAGCCGTGCCAAAAACATCGGGTCAACGCGCTCGAGTCGGCTCATTGCTTCGTATGCGCGAGAGCTTGCCGACATGATTTCCCGTTCAAGCTCGGCGCAAAGTTTTGCGCCGTCGGTCGGCAAATCGTGCTCTGAGCGGACCACCGAGCGCGGGATGGGTGCTTGTAGCTGGGCAATGCGTTCCGCCACGGCATCGGCATAGGTTCCGGAAACAAAGGCGTACAGGTCGCCAAACAGCGCGTGTAGCTCGCCAAACATGGGACCGAGGACGCGCCAATGGGCATCCTGGGTGAGCAGGCTAAGACCGCGAAGCGACGGAAGCAGATCGGCCAAAATCTGAGCAGACATTGACCGCGAGGAGGGAGTCAAAACTAGCGTCATGTGGCAAGACTAACACGCAGTCCAGAAGGGGCGCAGTGGTTTTCGTTGCCGTCGACCCATTGTATGTGCTAGCCCAAAGCGGGAGCCAAATACCGACGATGAGCACAAAATCAAGCGGAGCGCAGAACAGAGCCCGCAACGCAGACAAGTCAGCAAGAGACGAAGACGCACGCGCTTTGATACCGCTGCGACTGTCCAACCTTGCGCCCGATGAGCAAAACGAATGCCGTCGGCTGCTGGTGCAACTGTTCGATGGGTCGCTTGGTGAGCCCGATGATTTGATCGCGCAACTTCCCGATTCAAAGGAGGACACATCGAAGACATTGGGCCCGCCGCAGACGCAACGAGCCCGGCGCATTGCGCTAGCTGAGTCGCTGCTGGCGGGCGCAGTCGAGGACCGCGACAAGATGAGCGCGCTACGGTTTTTGGCTCGCATTGACGGAACCAATAAGCCAGACCAGACGACCGAGCGCGAGATGGTGTGGTCGCTTGTCGAGCGTGTGATCGATTTGGAGTGGTCCGAGATTGCGGAGCCTAGAATGGCATCGTCGGAAACAGAGCGTCGCATGTGGCGCGCTCAGCTGCGCCGGTTGCGGAGTCTACTGCTCAACAGCGCGGACGACGTTGCCGAGTTTCGACGCCTCGGAGCGCCTGTGATCGGCGTCATTATTCGCCCGCACGACAAGACCGCCGACAAGATCGGACGGATGAGCAAGATCAACCTGTACGCGCAGGAAGTCGCGGCAGTGTCACTGCGTCAAGCCGCTCTCAATCCATTGGCCAGCCCAGCGGAGCGACACGCAGCCGTAACCAAGTCGGTGAGCGTGATCGCCCTCAACTATCAGCCCGCAGAGACGAGTGAATGGGCTGAAAAGGTGCTTGAGCTAACGCAAGACCCAGACGGCGGCGCGAAGGTGCTGGGAATCGACGCAGAGGCCGCAGAATGAGCCGCAAGACGTTACATTTGCTGCAAGAGATTGCGACGTTGTACGACCAAACCGAGCGCTTTTTGACGATTCGCATTGAGATGCGGACGGGTGAGGGCGAAAGGCTGCTCAGTGGCGGCGGTATTTGGGATAAGCGGCTCAACCGATGGAAGACGCCGCGCGAGCTGACGGTCCTGGTGGGTAATGAGATCACAACTGCTCCGCAGCATCTGCTAGGCGTCGCGCATGTCCTCACGGTCGAATCCTCGCAAGTCGAATACGTCAAGGCGTTTGGCGATTGGCTGAAGGCGTATCAGCGCGATCTGCCGCGTCCGGCATTTGTTGACGTGCTGGCCGGAAAGCGTCGCGGCGGCAAAACATGGGTGATGGTGGCGCTGATTTTGCTTGCGGCGGTCGCTGTGCCGTATCGGCTGCACAAGGATGGCCACCGGGTGAACTTTATCGGCTGGCTGGTGGTGCCCTCGTACCCAGAGCAACGCGAGCTGCACGAGGACATCATGGCCGTGTTGGCACGGCGCCGCGACATTGCGAGCCGCGAGATGCTCCAGGTGCTCGGCGCCATTCCTGAAAAGTGGTGGACCTTCCGCCCGCATCCTACCAACGGGTACATGTTCGTCCACGGTTCCCAGGTCTATTTAAAAAGCGCCAACCGGCCCGACAGCCTAAAGCAAGGCCGCGTCGATGTGGTTGGGTTAAACGAGGGACAGAAGGTCGACAGCGAGGCCCCTGTTCATTGCGCGGGCAACACAATCGACGGTGGCGGGTTACTCATCATGGCAGCAAACGCACCACGTCGAGCGCGCGGTCAGTGGCTCAAAGAGGTCAAGTATGCCTTCGACGACGGGCGCATGGTCAACCCAAAGACCAAACAACAGGTCGTCAGGTGGTTTTGGGTCAACCCGGACAAAAACACGCGCATCCATCAAGACAGCCGCGACAACTTCCGAATCTTTGCCGGGGTGGTCAATCCTAAGCTCATGCGCGCGGACGCGGAAAGCGAATGGAACGACAGCCAGGATGTGACGTTTTTCGCATGGAAACCGTCGCATGTGATCAAAGAGGTGCCAGTTGATTGGATCAATGTCACCGGAGAGGTGATTGCAGCGATGAGGCTGCGAGACTGCATCCGGCATTCGTCGACGTACACCAGCTTTGGCGGCACCGACTTCAACAAGTGGCCGTGGTTTGCGTTTGTCGGTTTTAAGGCTTACCGCGACCCGAAGCGAAACAACGTCCTGTGCTACGTCGCCGAGCGCGAATTTCGCAACGAACAGGACCGCGACCGGCCCATGACCGAGCGCGAAGTCATCATCGAACTTTACAAGTCAGGATGGCGACCCGAAGAAATTGTTTTGATCGCTGACGCCTCGGGCCAGTGGCAAAACTCAGAGTCGCGACAGCGCGGCGGTGTGTCAGCTGGCCACTCCTCCTATGACCTGTTTCGCTCGGCAACCTATGCGCAAAACGAGGAAGGCGACCTTGTGATTCCGGCCTGGGAAATGCACGCGCCGACGACGTGGAAGCTGAAAGAATCCAAGCACTTTGCCGACCCACGACGCCGCGAAAACATCGATGAGTGCAACGAGCTGTTTCGCCGCGACCGGCTGTTTATGCTCGACACATGCGCCCACCTGATGACGGCGTGCAAAAAGGCCCCGTTCAACCCGTACGCTCAGGGCACGCCGCAGGAACTCAAAGACCTCGTTCACATCATCGATGCCTTTCGCTACCCGATCCACCGGGCACAGAGCGCACTTGAACCCAAGCGCCGCGACCGTGGATTTGGAACGCCGGCGGCTGGCACAACTGCGCCCACCCGCTCGATTCGGCCAATCGGAGGTAAGGCGTTCGGGTCAAAGCGATGAGCCGAGCTGCCCGGCTAGATGAAGCGATGGAGCGTGCAGGGGTGGTATCAATGCAGCGGCTTGCGTCGCTGTGTTGCGTTTCTAAGTCATCGCTTTATCGTTTTTCGCAAGGTTCCGACGTTCGGCTGAGCGTGCTGGAGCGGCTTGCTCATGCGCTAAAAGTCTCGCCCGCTTGGCTTGCTTGGGGGCTTGATGTCAAAAGACTTGGAGAGGGTGCGCTAGTCGTGCGCGGAGACGTGCTAGACCCGGCGACAATCGCCTGGGTCGAAGATGTTAGGCGGACGGTTCCTGGGGCTGTGGTGGTGTTTCAGTCTACGGTCTTGCGGCATGGACACGTAGGCTCGCAAACATAGCCGTCGGCGTCAGTCCGCGCAGGCGCAGCATACGCGACCTCAAGAATGCCACGGGCTGGATTCTCGACGGCCCGAAGCGCCCGGATCGCGCCGGACTTGCAGATCAACCACGTTCGGCTTTGTCCCAGCACTTTTGCGCCGCTCCACTGACTGAAACAACTCCTGCGTGAGTTGCTGACTCAGTGTGCCGCTCGGTGAAACGCATCTTTTCGGCAAGCTCAGTGCGTTCGGCAACGCCAACCCGGAGCTTGACGCGATGGGAGCGGGAACCGGACGGCTGCGCCGTTGGAAGCGTACCGACCTCGACGCGTGGATCGCGAGCAGTCCAAGAGCACAGCGCCGACGAGACAAGACCTAGAAACAGAAAAGGCCCAGAACAGGACCGTTTGACGGCGGTGTCTCTGTCTGGGCCAGAAGGAAAAGACCATGAGCAAGGTACAGAAACCCGCTACATGGAGTCAAGAAAAAACCGCAGTGCATGGTTAGTTTTGACAAAACGACGGGACTTTGATAGCCCAGAGGGCAGCTCTCTAGCCACCGGGTCCTCTGTAAGCGCCGCTACGCTGGCTTACAGTAGCTAGGTCTTGCTCCCGGCTGTCGCCGCGAGCGCTAAGCGGCGAAGTGCCTCCTTGGCAACAATTCTTTCGCTTTCGTCAGCCATTGTCGTAGGTGGCGCCATGCAGTTCTTTAACTGCTCAAAGGATTGACGCTGCTCTGGCGTCATGTGATCACCGAGCCAGTCTGGCCACATCACATCGGCTTGCGTGCTCTGTGGGTCTGTGACGACCGTGACATCAACACCATTGCAAACCGCCGCGACCCTTACGTCAAGCAGGTCGGCAACGTCGCCCAACACCTTGCTCCACAGTAATGGCCGATCCATGGCATCCGGCGGGAGATGAACCAGGAGTCGTGCTCCCGGCGGAATCACAGTGACGTTGCCGGTGCCAAAATTGTCTATGAACCAGCTGACGATGGAATCACGCAAGCGCTCAAAGCATTCGGCATGGCCTCCGCCGCATTGCGCATGAGATGCGCCAGGAGGCGCATCTGGGTGGTGATATGGAGTGGGTTTTCAGGGTCCAATTTCATTAGGGCTTGTTAGGAGAGCGTCAGACGCAATCTTCCGAGAGAATCCCGACGGCTAAGCGTCGCCTCTTTGGGACTCCAGATACACACGTCCTATCGTCGC
>JACCDG011062148.1_pt1 | contig 33080 bp, 31 predicted proteins | sample 7442471 | NCBI WGS metagenome assembly JACCDG01 (sample SAMN15323444, study PRJNA562643) | freshwater metagenome | isolation source: river surface water | place: USA:Blue River Watershed | collected 2017-08-17 | reverse complement strand
GGGCAGGCTCGTTGGGAGAGGGGGTGCAGGGGGACCTCCCGCACGGAGTGCGGGGGCAAGATGCTCCCTCTGGGAGCATACGACGCGTAGTGTCCCCCTCGTAAATATCTACCGAGTGAGATAGAATGTCTGACCTACCCACCGCCATTGATGTAGGAGGTGAAATCTACGATTTACAGACCGAGACCAATGCTTATCTGTCCCATAAAGGGCGCAGAAGTTTCGAACAAACCTTCCTACGACAGAGTCCCCTGCCTGCCGAACAAGTGGAATATCTTCTTCGAAAGTATTTACCCGTCGGAAAAGATCCTGAGGTGGTGGTGTTCTCCACGGACAAAGAGAAGAAAGAAACCATCTCTATCTTGGAACGACGAGCCAAACAACTGGAGAGTAGCAAGGAGATGAGTGGGTCCTATGTCCGAAACATCCCCTTTGAACGCTATTTGGTACGGATTCGGGAGTTGATTGAGATTTGGAAAAAGGGGGGCAAAGGACCGAAGAAGGTCACCCTGCCCTCCTTGTCCGAGAATCAAATCTTTGCCCTTCTCCTGGAACTCGGATGGTACATGGCGCACCCCAGTGAAGTGCCTGCCCAAGTGGAGCAAGAATGGGGATTGTTGTTGGAGAAAATGGAGAATCATCGCCTCGGAGACATTGTAGACGCCATTCGTGCCGTGGAAGCCGAACAGGGCCTGCCGACCAAGGAGCCACTCGGTTACTTTAAAGCCATTGAGATGAAGAACACGCTGGACCAACGAACCTTGGAGAATGTGGAACGCAAGGTCAAACACAATGTGGTGGTCAACGCACAGCCGGTCCGTCCGGATGTCAAGAAGCGACTGGCGGATTTAACCCAGATTCTTCAGCTCAAACAATACGTGGAAGAGACCGATGAAAAAGATGAATCCGGTATCCCCATCGTTTCAGTCCCACATCTTCATCGTTCTCTTCTGTCCAATCCCATGAAGAATGTCGTGGCGGGGAAGGGTGCGGCGGGGACGGTGGGAGGCGCAGAAGCCAAAAATGAACTCACCGCACCCCTCGGACAAGCGATGATGCCCCTCTTTACGTATATGAAACGCCTCTATGACCCCGTCTATGACATGTTGGATAAGATGTCCAAACCCTCCTTGAAACGAGCCGTCCTGCCTCATCTTCTCCTGCTTCTCCATCTCTGTAATGAGTTCTATGACCCCGTGGCGGAGAAGCCCGAGGAGGGTTTCTATCATCTCAAGAACCTGTCAGCTCGTGTGGCGGAGATGCTTACGGAACATCTGGAACGGACGCGGGACCATATGGAGACGTTTCCCGAAATGGGTCAACGAGACGCTCTACGAAGTCAACTCTTTCACCTGCCCAAAGCACGGGTTCGTTCCCTCATCCGAAACAATGGTGGAATGCCCGTCATGTCCAACATGAATGCCCTGCCGACTCTTCAGTTCTTCGTCGTCGGTGTCAATCTCCGTATCCCCAGTGAAGAGGAAATGAGACAGAAGGCCCCTCAGGTGGATAGCAAAGTCCATGGCGTGCTGGAGAAGGCACTGAAGGAAGGGGATGTCTTTCTCGCCTATTCTTCGTCGCCCGATAGCCTCCCCCTCCATTTCTTTGAAGTAGACATGAGCGCCGTCCGTACCTCCGAGCGTGGTCTTCGTATCCGCCCCTTGTCCGAGGAAGTGGACGGTCTTCGGAACTACCTCAAGGAGGACGATACCGCCGAGAAGGTGCTGGACCTGGAGCCCCATACCGTCTATACGGACGGAGAGCTGGTGCTGAGTACGTGGATGTGCTTAAAAGAACGTATGCCCCAGTAGAATGGCGGCCCTCCATCGTATTGCATTGAAAGCCAAATACAGTTTTTATAGCGCAGTGGTCTTTTTCCTCTTCATTAATCCGGAAACGGTGTCAATCCTTCATCGTGCCCTACGAGGCGTGATGGAGGTCATGGGGCCGACGGGACTTCTGACGGTGGGAGGAGTGTTTCTGTTGACGGGGTTGTTCTTCGTTACCATGCTGGGGCTGATGTTGCTACCGAATGAATAGGCTGTAGAGCTCGTTGTAATTCCCGCTCCTGCTCCTCGGTGTACCGTAGGCCAGCGCATTTCTGTTTCCAGAGCGCCATATGGACGAGGACTTCGGCCTGTGCCTCGGGATAGTGTTTACGTTCCGTAAAGAACGAGAAAAGATGAATCGCCTTTATCTTTTCTTGTTCCGAATAACGAGGGTTCCATCCTCCGCGGGGGGTCCATTGCGTCTCGGGATTCATCCTGCGTGGTGTTTCGTGCGCCTGCCTGCTTTCTTGTTTCCCCTGGGAGGGCTTTAGGTGCCCGAATGGGGACAAAGGGACAAGGGGCTACAGAAAGAAGTCATTCGTATTCAAGGAAAGGGCAGGAAGAGCAGGAAGGGCAGAAGAGGGTTGGCTAAGGGGTGAAAAAAAAATGGAAATATCCAGTGAATCGGCAGAATCGGAAGCCTGGGTAGAAGAGGCAGGAGCAGCGGCAGGTGAGGGGGAAGCGTGGGGAGAAGCGTTGGGTGGAATCCATCGAAGGATAAAGATGTGACGGTGCGGATACTTTGCCTGCCTCGGTCGCTGTTGTACCATACAGTCATTTTCTGCCTTTGAGGAATGACCCACGGGACAGCCTAGCGTATTCGTCAGAGGGGATTCGCACATCTGTCCACGGGCACCCACCCTCGTACATAACCATGTACGCTTGGAAAGACTATATCGAATATGACACGACGGGCAGTAGGAGTTACCAAGACCCATTTCATAACACTCAAGAGGGGATGATTTATAACCATAATTCGCAGCATGAGTGGGTTCGTGGCATCGGATACACGTCAACGGATAGCCATCGCTGTATTGTCTATCGGGGAAGGAGGTGGCGACATCCAAGAAGAGGTCAAGGGAGGGAGCCTCCACCACATACATGGAAAACGTCATCCGTCGTTCCCTGCCTTTTTCTCGTTCCCTGCCTTGTTCGTGTGGGAGGTCTGCCTCTTTGATGGCGAGGGATCCGAGGTCAATGAGTCGGTATTTCGGTTGAGACATGTGGGAAAAATACAAGAAACGCTCACGATGATGAACCACCCGTGCCATGTAATCGGTATAGACCATCGTATGACCATCAATACGGTCGGTTTCATAATCCACATGATGAACGTAGAGAATCATTCGTGCGGTATCCCGATGCGATTGGGTAAAGAAGAGGGATTGGCGATAGAGATGTCCGTCTTTTCCACGAAGACATCCATTTCGAATGTCATAGGTAAATAACACATGGTCACATACTTCCAGCCTCTGCCCCTCTTCTGAAAAATAGACAAAGAGACCGGCTACACTCTCGGTCATCGGTCCCACGGCAAACGCAAAGCCGATGAAAAACCGATGGGGAGATTCGCTATCAGGAACCGCAAAAAACGTGCCGACCGAATGGAACCTCCGATGGGTCACCAGCATGGTATGGCCTTCGTGATAGACCACGAGGTAGTCCTCATAGGGGTCCGAGGAATAGGGTGACATCTCTCCCATCCGTTGTTTGACAGCACGGCGGATGTCGGCTTGGGTGGGGTTTTCCGTTGGAAGAGTGAGTCGGAGAAAGGTGTGCTGATTCGCAATGTTCTTCCATAGGGCAATGAAGGAATCCATTTGAATCCATCGGGTGGGCAGTGTCATCTGGTAATCTTCGTGATGGAAATCCATGGGGGCAGGCTCTTGTTTAGAGGAGCGGTTTTTGTGAGTCAGCGAAGCGAAAGGCAGGCAGGAGGATAGACTAATTTCTAGCGTATGACTAGCAATGAATAAACGATTGTTGGTACTCGGTGTTCTCTTTGTTCTGTTGGTCCTCTTTTCCATGACTTCACGTGAAGGCTTTGCCAGTGGAGACGGTACACAGGTGATTATCGCCAAGGCCGATTGGTGTGGACATTGTCGCAAGGCCATGCCCGAATTTGAGAAACTGGCGTCTGCCTCTCCCCTGTCCCTTCCCGATGGATCCCAGGCGGTGGTTAAGATGGTGGATGCCGATAAGGACAAGGCAGAAATGGCGTCGTATGATGTCAAGGGATTCCCCACGATCTTGGTCCTGAAAGGAGGTAAGCGCCACGAATATGGTGGGGAACGCACGTATTCGGGAGTCGTTGATTTTCTGAAGTCGTTGTAGGGGGACACAAGCGTCGTATGCTCCCAGAGGGAGCATCTTGCCCCCGCACTCCGTGCGGGAGGTCCCCCTGTACCCCCTCTCCCGACAAACCTGACTGTTCCTATAAGACAGTAAACGCACGTATTCGGGAGTTGTTGATTTTCTGAAGTCGTTGTAAATGAATCGTTTCTCCGTCACCCGTCTAGAAGAACGAGCCAAACTCTATACCTGCTCTTGTGAAGTGCTTGACAACGTCATCTTGCGATATACCATGTTGGATTTCTCACGAGACGTTCTGGGATTTACCCGCCTCGGGGAAGAGGTGACCTTTTACGTCTATGGAAAAGAGGGGGATGCTCGTCGTGAAGGCTTACATCTTCTTCTGTCACGGGTCTGTACATCCGATCCGCGGTGGTATGTGGTACTGGATATCCATGAGGATCTGCCTGGCATTGATCACGTCGGTATCATTCATCGGATTGCGGGGTGTTTTCTCCCACGAGCGATTCCCATCCTCTACGTCAATACATACGGTCATAATTTGGTGTTTGTTGCCGAAGAGCATTCCGAGAGTGCGTGGGAGGCATTACAGGACATGGCCTTGTTGTCTCCTTAGGGCACGGGGACATAGGGTACGAGGAACATAAAGTCGGAAGAGGCAGGAAAAGGCAGGAAAAGGCAACGATGTCCGTCCACGAAACACCTGCCCATCACGCCGTCTATCAAGCGAAAGAGATTCATACCCTCTCCCATGCGCTTCTGGTCCACGCTTCCCTGCCTCATCCCATTCTGCGCTTTCGTCAGACCTTGTATATGAAAAATCCCGATTATGATGTGACGTACTCGGGATGTATCACCTATGATGCCACACAGCACCTTCTTACGATTCGATTTCCTACCGAATGCTATGGATACATCCAACGAATCCAAAACTCACGAGGATGTCGTATGGTGACCTACTGGCAACATCCTGAGACCGGCTTTATCCGAGAAGTGGAGCTCACCGAAAAAGGCAGGATGACCTCCGAATTGTCTTTGTTTTGTCCGATGCGAGAACCCGTCCTTACTATCTATACGGGTGGATACGATGACCTCACGGTCTCCTTTGATGTCTATCTCGTCAAACGGGCGTTTGGGGCACGGGCGAGGTTGTAAGCCGAAGGCAGGAGGCAGGCAGGAGAGGGGGTTAGAGAGAACGACGCCGAACAGGAGGAGGACGTTGCTGAAGATAATCACGAACGGCCTGCCTGCCTTTCTCTACCATTTCCTCTTTGATGTCTCGCTCTAAGGAGAAATCCAGCACATTCACGTTTCCGAGATAGATTTTGATACAGTCCACCGGATAAAGCGTAGCCTCAATGTTTGTCTTTTCCGTTAATGCGGTAAATAAGGGGCGGATGAGGAGTTGCTCCGGCTCCAACTCGGTTAAGTCTTCGGAAGTGGAAAGGCCCAAACGAATGAGAAGACTCAGGGTACGAGGATACTCCTCCTTCGGCAGGAGATAAAGCGGATAATTGCTCGTCACGCCCCCATCCACTAACCAATGGCCTGTTTCGGGACAGACAAAGGGCTGGAAATAATACGGATACGTCATGGAAGCCCGCACGGCACACGAAACCGGATAATCGGGTGTGTCGATGGGATTAAAACACTTGCCTGTGGCCTCATTCAAATCGGTGGCGAGAATGCGCAGGGAGACTCCACATTGCTCTTGAATCTGTCGGAAGGTGGTATCCGACGACAGACCCTTGACGTGGAGGCAGGCATTCACGAGACGATGGAGACGCTCTCCTGTATCCATCCCAAAATGAACAATCCATCCTGGCATGGTATCCGGTTCCTTAATCTGTCCAAAATCAAAGCGGACACTGAAGGCGTAGAGTTCTTCCAAGGTGAAGCCGATGGCGACGCACATGCCCACGAGGGAGCCTGCCGAGACACCCATCCATTCTTTGATGGCGTGAAGGGGAATGTGACGGGAGAGTTCCATGAGGGCCCCGACGTGGGCCATCGCACAGATTCCTCCGCCTGACAAATAAATGCGGGAGGGTAGCATGGGGGTGGGTATTGTGCTTGTTGTGGAGTGTGTCTTTTACGTGGTTTTACTAAGAGATGGATACTCCTACGCCGTTATTAAATCCCACCGAACTCTATGATAAACGGAGGGCCAAAGACGCCAGTAAGCTACGAGCCTACAACACGATTTTAGAACGAATCTATCATCGTATTCGGAGTATGTCCCGCCTGCCTCAATCCCAGGCCTATCTCCTGTACCCCATTCCGCCCTTCATCTTTGGCCTGCCGAAACTGGATATGGAAGACTGCGTCGTCTACCTCATTTATCAATTGCGTCATGCCCAGTACCAGGTTCGCTATACTCCGCCGAATATGCTCTACATCAGTTGGGCGCATCACGAAACCTCCTATCTCACGGAACAGTCTCCGATTATGCTCTCCATGTTAGAATCCGCCCAACGTACTCAGGCGGAAATCGAACGAAAAGAGAAAGAGGCCAGTCGTTTGCTTGTGGGGCGCAAATCCCAACGAAAGGTGAAGTTTCAGGACCCGTCTGCCATCCCACGGGCGGCCATGGAAACCGTTCTTCGGGCACCACCTGGAATGGCAGGCGGGATGGCAGGCGGGATGGGAGGCAGGCCGCCTTCGGCAGGAGCCATTCCCTCGGCAGGAGCCATCCCCTCGGCAGGATCCTATGTCCCGAATCCATCCTTTTTACAATCGATGTTGAATCCACAGAGGAAATAACGGGGGGCTTAAAGGCAGAAAAGGGAAGTACGGAACACGACGAGAGAGGGGGCGCAGGGGGACACTTGTGTCTCCCTATTAGTATGCCCACCGTCCTTGCGCTTCGTATGCGTTTCTGGCTCTTCCTCCTTGGGTGTATAGGGTCTCGTACCCTCTTCACCTGGATCTCATCGATGTCCTCGGGATGGGTACTTCGTGCGCTCGGCGTGCTGGCGCTTGGTCCCGTTCTTGGCTGGCTCTACCTTCTCTTTATTGGACGACGTGATACCGGCATTGAAGTCTTGGGAGACCGCATTTGGTGGAATCACCTCCGACCGATTCACCTGCTTCTATGGGGCTTCTTTGCCTATCTGGCCATTGTCCATCAACACCCCTATGCGTGGGTCGCACTCGCCGTGGATACCGTTCTTGGAGGCGGGGCCTTTCTCCTTCATCACGCCGAGGAAGGAAATCTGCGGGTGATGATAGGACGTCGTGGCATATGAATCACACCCTTGCGATGCTCGTGGCCTGCCTCTTGTCCGGTGTGGGGTCTACGATGAATGTATGGGCAGCAAAGGCAGAGGATATTCGTCTCAGTGTGAATGACGGGTTGATGATTGCTCTCATGACAGGATGGATGTTCTTCTTTATGGGAGTCTTTATGGGAAATCGGTCGTATCTGCTATGGGGAGGCCTTGCGGCAGCGATGGCTCTGTTTCTGATTCGTAGCCAATTCGGGGTCAGTGAGAGGGAGTACCTAAAAGGGATGATTCCGCACCATTCAATGGCCGTTCATCTTAGTCGCCGACTACAGGAAAAGCCGAATGCCATCGGGCCGTTTCTGGAGCAATTGGTGGAGACACAGGAGGGGGAAATCGAGTTCATGAAGCGGCGTTTACTGATGCAGTAACGCATACAGACGCTGGGAGACGACAGGGCCTATCTTACGCGCCCCCACCTTATGCTGTTCGATCTCTTTGGCGGTGAGTTGGAGAAGGGCCGTGAGCGAGGGATAGGTCCCCACGAGAGACTCGGCCATCTTCACCGAAACACCAGGACACTGTGCGATACAGGCCATCGCAAACAGACGAGGGTCCGATGCGTTCTGTTTCTTTTGAATATGAAGTCCATCCGATACGGATACCTTTTCTTGGGTTCGCTGGAGAGCGGTTGCATCCTCTTTCCATTGTTCCGCCGTGGCTTGAATCCACTCCGCACTCTCCTTTGCGGTCTGGGTATGGACAATGGGAATCTGATAACGAAGCAGGAGACGATTCAGAAGCTTCATCAAGGTCTTCTTGGGGAGACGACCCGTTCCTGCGGAGAAGGGGCCTTCGATGAGGTAGAGGGGCTGGGCGTGATGGGTCTGACAGAACGCCAGAATACGACCGCGTTGCTCTCGGTAACGTCCGTCCAGGAAAGAGGCTTCAAAGTCGGCCATCCGTTTCCGCTCAATCACGAGGCCACCGTTCATGGCTTTCTCTTCGGTGGCCTTCTCTTCCGTGGCTTCAGGGGGTTCCTCGGTATCTTCCTTTGCCTTTTCTTCTCTGACCCCTATCCAAATGTCGCCGACGGGCAGAGGGGCGGATTGAACGAGAACCTCGTCCGAGGCAGGAAGGAGAATCCGAAGGAGTTCCTCCTCACGGTAATCAATGCGTACGAGAGCCATGTTACTGGAATCCTCTCACGCATTCGTTTAAGCATCTCGGAGATACAACGCATCGCCCCATCCATGAGAGGTCATCCGTGTCAGCACGCGTCGGAAGCCGAGGGAGGCAAGAAAGGGGTCCATGTCATGGAGCTGTCCGCAACCCTTGTAGAGTTCCCGCTCATTGACTTCCACGTACAATGCCTTCGCATACTGAATCGCCTTGGGAGCACCCTTTAACGCCATGAGTTCTGCCCCTTGGATGTCCATGTTCCAAAAGGTATAACGAGAGGCATCCAGGTGGTTTCTCTCCAAAAAGGTGTCCAGGGTCACACTCTGGGTGCGTAATTCATCTACGTAGACCACCTGGGGATGCTCTTGGGCATGTGTATGGAGATCCAATACACTGGAGGATTGGACGTTGTTCGAAATATGGAAGACGACCTCTTCATCGTCCTTGTCGGTGATGACCGCTTGATACACATTCGGGATGCCTCGCTCACGCGCCTTCGTGACATTCACGGGAATCGCATCCACCCAGACAATCGCCTCGCTCTGGAGTCCGAGGGCGTGATAGAAGGACAATTCCTCACACTCATGGGCGCCGACATGAAGCGCGCCTGTGACGGTAATGGAGTGACGTCGGAGCCATTCGTTTATCTCTTCAAAGGAAATCAACATCTATCCTGCTACCCGATTGTTTGAGAGAGAGATGGACGCGGGAATGCGATACAGGGGATAATCTGCCTCTCTTCCAGAATGTCCGCCGTCATCAAAGAAGGGGAAATTGAGCGAATGCGTCGGAAATATCCCGACCGCATTCCTGTCGTCATTACACGGTCTGCCCTGAGTGATAAATCGGTCCCGGATATCAAACGTCATAAGTTCCTTGTACCGAGCCATCTAACGTTTGCGGAACTCTTGATGGTGGTTCGTAAATGGCTTACGTTGCCCCCCGAAAAGGGGCTGTATGTGTACGTGATACCGGTAGACAAAACGAAGGAGATTCTTCCATCCCCCTCGTCATTTCTTACAGAGTTGTATGACACACATCGGCATCGCAATGGTGTTTTATATGTGACCTATGCGCTGGAGAACACTTTCGGAGGGGGACAGCCTGTCCCCCTATGCCCCCTCCTTTTATAAGCCCGTGGAGGACCTAAATAACCTCAAGGGGGACCTAAAGAACCTCAAGGGGGACGACAGGACAGGGGGCACAGGGGGAGGCCCGCCTGCCTTTAGGCAGGTGGGAGGTCCCCCTCTTTAGAACCACTGCTTAATTGGCTGGGTCGGGGCAAACATCCTCTCCAGACCCGGTGTCCACTGAGTATAACGTCCATCCCGCACCGAGGAGTTCTTTTGGAAGAAGGGGTCCAAACCTGCCGCCATATCCGATACCGTATAAGGAACCTCAATGACTTCCTCTCGGCGGACCTCTCGCTTCTCTCGGGCCGTCATCGGAGCTTCATCCTCCCACACAATCTTAGGGTCCTTCTCCTTCACTTCAATCACTTCCCAGACATTGTTCCCCTGCTTGGACTTCACCAACTCGGGAACAAGGCCACGCTTCGTATACAATTTGTCTACCAGGGTCTTGACATCATCCACCGAGTATTCCAGGAGATTCGTACTCTTTTCGGGTTGGTACATTTGGAGAATCTTTCGCTCCTCTTCCTCCTGTCGTGCGCTATCGGGCAGGACACTGTGATTCGATTCCGAGACGGAGGCAGGAACCGTTGGGGCAGGCTGAGAGGCAGGCCCCTCGTTTTGATAGCCCTCCACGGACTCTTGAAAGAGTTGGGAGGCAGGCCCTTGGACGGACCAATCCATTGGATACCGGGTCATCGCATCACTTATCTGCTTCTTACTGGCCTCTTTGGTTCCTTGATTCTTGAAAATGGCAGATACTTCATAATCATCCAGTCGGTCAATAGGGTCCTTGGAATACGGCTTTTCCGGTGGGGCCATGCGTGTGGTTTGCGAAGCAGGAGAAGCAGAAGGAGAAGCAGGAGCAGAAGAGGCCTGGAACGATTCCAGATACTTACGTCCCGAGACATAGAGAACCAAATAGCCCAATGCCACCAACAGGAAAACCGTGTTCAATATCATTAGAACTTCTATCTGTAAGGAATATTTATTACCAGCGAACAAAGTAGAATGGCAAAGACAAAGACGAAGACGAACCGAGTAAGAGGACGTGGTCGCAGTCGTAAGCGCTCCTCGGTCGCCGGTAAAATTCTGCCTCCCCTGGATGTGCGTTCGGCTTCCTCCCTCAAGGAATTGGAAAAGCGAATCCGTGCGGGACCGTTGACGATGATTCTGGTCTATGCCGATTGGTGCGGCCATTGCCATCATATGATGCCTCATTGGGACCGTGCGGCCAACACATCCGGTCGTTCCGTTCAAGCCGTGAAGGTGAATGAGACCATGCTGGGACAGGTCAACTCGGCCGTCAATCAATCCATCAATCGTAAAGCACAGCCCATTGAAGTAGAAGGATATCCGAGCATCTTGCTGGTCGACAACCAGGGCAATAAGGTGACGGATATCGAGGCCGTGAAGGATTCGGTCGTGTTGTCCAAGGCGATGAAGGAGAGCGGACCGTTGGCAGAGGAGGCGGGCTTAAGCAAAGCGACGGAAACGGAAAACGAAAAAACCGAAAATGTAATGAACCTAAGCGGAGTGAAGGACCTAAGTGGGGCGGAGAACCGAAAGAACTCCATTCGTTCCATTGAACCCTCGTTCCCTCGTAATGTCCAGGAAGTGCCAGAGGAAGTGCCAGAAGCGCCAGAAGCGCCAGAAGCGCCAGAGGAAGTACAGGAAGACATCCCTGTTTCTCCCCAACAGGTCGCAGAGGAGGATACGCCCTCTTCCCTCTATGCGACCTCCCCTCCGACGGCCAAAGAGCGCAAGGGTATTCTGGTCTCCAATTCCCTCTCCATGGCACCTTCCAATAAGCTACGAGGCGGAGGAACCAGTAGCTGTGCCCCCCCTCGCTCAGGTGGCGGGCTCTATGGCGCCCTCTCTCAATCGGCCTATACCTTGGCTGCCCCTGCCGTCCTTCTCGGAATGGCAGGATACGTGATGAAGTCCAGCCGTCGTTCGGTCAAGAAAGAACGTAAATCTCGTCGTACCCTTACACGTAAAGGGAAAGGAAAAGGAAAAGGAAAGGGACGAGGAAAACGTTCTCGGTCCTAAAAATTGATTCCACTTGTCTCGCACTGTTTAGCAGCCTATCATGACTACTCATCCGAGCGATATCGTCTTTCACCTCCTGGAACTCCAATCCCGTGACATCCGCGTGGAGTCCGAAAAAGAGGATGTCTGTGAAGTCACGTACGAATCCGCCTCCGAAGAAGAGGACGAAGAATTTCAAAAGAAACGCCGCCGTGCGTCGGGCGGAAAGAGCGGACCGGCCCCTCGTCAATTCACGGTGCACTTGTTCGGTGCGATGGAAGACGGTCGTCCTCTGCGCTGTGATGTGATGGGCTTCCGCCCGTCCTTCTATCTCCGCTTACCGGAAGAGCGCACGGGACAAGCGGTCGAGGCCATTCGTGGCTATCTCGGACGTCAATCCATTCCCCTCCACGAGCTATCCTTCAAACGTGTGATGAAGCACATCTTCTATGGATTCACGGCGAAGCGCAAATATCCCTTCCTGGAAATCACTTTCCCTTCCCTCTTCCTGATCCGAGCGGTGCGCAATCTCTTCCTGAATGACCAACTGGAACCGGCGACGAAGGGACAACTGGATGCGCCCCTGCGGGGCACTCGTGTGGAGGTCTTTGAAGCGAATCTCGATCCGATGCTCCGTTTCCTTCATACGCAAGACCTTTCCCCCTGTGGCTGGGTACGTATCCGTGACGGTGTTGGGTCCATTACCGAAGACCGTGGAGAAGACGGGTTGGTCATCGAGTGCGACTATGAAGACGTGGTTCCGACCAAGGGTCCTCGTGTCTCCGCCCCCTTCCTCACGGCGTCGTGGGATATTGAATGTTTCTCCATGACGGGTGATTTCCCCCTCGCCAAACGAACATGGAAAAAGTGTGCCCGAGAACTTGTGGAACGCTATCGGAAGGGACCCTCCTCCGTGACCGCGGTGGACCTGTATCGTCTGGCCTTTCAGTGCCTCTCCACGGGGACCTCCCCTGCGGCCACGGTGCCCAAGGGAATGACGCCCGTCTATGTGGAGTTCAAACGGGCGCCGTCGGAGGTGGAGGTGATGCTGGAGAATCCGAAGGTGCAGGCGGAGCTGGATGGCGTGTTAGAGAGCGGTGGCGGTGGCGGCGGCGACGATGCGGACGCGGACGCAGAGACAATGGAAGAAGGAGTGGAGAAATGCCTCACCAAGACCTTCTCGTCCAGTGTTCGGTTGGTCGGTGACCCCGTCATTCAAATCGGCACGACCTTGACCCGTGGAACCGCGGAGACCACCGAACGACACCTCTTTGTCTTTCCCGATTGTGCCCCTCTGGATGACATCGTCGTCCACGCCTATGAGACCGAGAAGGAGATGATTCAAGCATGGTACGAATGGATGGTGGAACGCAATCCCGACATCCTCCTCGGATACAACATCTTTGGTTTTGATGAATCCTATCTCTGGCATCGTGCGGAAGAACTCGGACTCGTGAACCTGGAATCGTCTCTCCACGGAATGAGCCGTCTTGTGGAACTCGGAAGTGAGATGAAACTGGAGGAGAAGTTCTTGAGTTCCTCGGCGATGGGAGACAACCGAATGTACATTTGGACCACCCACGGACGTCTCCAGATTGACATGTTTCACTACATCAAACGTAGTATCACCTTGCCCTCCTACAAACTGGACGAAGTCACCAAGCACTTTATGTCGGGCAAACTCAAGTCGTATCGCTACGAGAAAGAGCGGGGAGAACTCGTTCTGACCGTGAGCGGTGCCGTCAAAGATGTCCGTGTCGGTCGTGCGATTACCCTGTTGGACGATACAGGCGAAACGGTTTCCCCCAAGATGACCGTGGTGGGTGTGGAAAAAGATACCCTTCGGGTTCAATGGGAGTGGGACAATGACCAATGGGACGAAATGGACGATGCGACCAAATGGGTCGTCGTGAAGGACGATGTCAGCCCCCAAGATATCTTTCGGCTTCATCGGGAGTCGGCGGAGGGACGTGCCGTGGTGGGCCGGTATTGTTTACAAGATTGTGACCTGGTCATTGATTTGTATAAGAAACTGGAGACCTTCAACAACTCGATGTCGATGGCGAACGTCTGTACCGTCCCCGTGAACTACATCTTTACCCGAGGCCAAGGCATCAAGATTGAATCCCTCATCTTCAAATTCTGTCGTGCGGTGGACATTCTCATCCCTGTGTTGCCGGTTCCGAAGGGGAGCGATGACTCCTATGAAGGTGCCATTGTGCTGGACCCTGAACCTGGTTTCTATGCCACATCGCCCATTGGTGTCTGCGACTTTGCCTCCTTGTATCCTTCCACCATTGTCAGTGAAAACATCAGTCACGATTCCTTGGTGTGGGTAAAAGACTTTCGAGAGGATGGGACGCTCATTCGTCATCAATGGGGTTCCGAAGACTTTGACTCCCATTCGGGATATGCCTATACCGACATTGAATACGATATCATCCGTCCAGATCCGAATGACCATCGAAAGATGCCCACCAAGGTCAAATGTGGTCGTCGGATTTGTCGGTTTGCGAAGCCCCTGGATGGCACGAAATCCACGTTGCCCCAGATTACCACGTGGCTCCTTCAGGCCCGAACCGCCAAGAAGAAGGAGATGAAGGCCGAGAAAGACCCCGAACGCTATGCGTTGCTGGATGCGGAACAATTGGCCTACAAACTTACGGGCAATTCCCTCTATGGTCAGCTGGGTTCAGGAACCTTCAAGATTCGTCTCCAGGCGTTGGCGGCGTCGGTCACAGCGTATGGCCGCAAACAGATTCTCTTTGCCAAGGATGCGATTGAGCAGTTTTATGGACCTGGGGCGAAGGACCCACGCTGTGCGGCGAAGTGTATGGCGAAAGTGGTGTATGGTGATTCGGTGTCGGGGGATACGCCTGTTCGTGTGTCCCACCTGTTCTCGGGCGTCTATGACGGCATTCCCGTGGAGGAATTGGCTTCGGTGGAGCCGAATGGAGTGTGGCGTTGGGACGAGGAGCGAGAGAAAGAGTTCTATGAACTCCAGCATTGCTACTCGTGGACAGAAACAGGCTGGACGCGGATTCATCGTATCATTCGGCATCGTTTGCCTGAGGGGAAAAAGATGTACCGTGTACATGTGACGTCGGGATGGATTGATGTCACCGGTGACCACTCCTTGTTGGACCCTTCGGGAAGAGAGGTAAAACCGACGGAACTCGGAGTGGGGTCTCGGTTGCTCTCCACGCGCTTTCCTCAAGGTGATGTGGTCCAGGGAGTGGAGGAGATTCTAGACCCGCCTGTGATGGTATATGACTTGACCACGGACAATCACCATTTCCAGGCGGGTCCTGAGGGGCTCATCGTCCACAACACGGACTCCTTGTTCGTCCAATTCAACGTCAAGAATCCCGAAACCGGCGAGTTGTTGTCGGGACGAGAGGCACGTCAGGCGACCATTGACATCACGGATGAGGCGGGTCATTTCATCACCAAGGCGCTCTCTCCACCTCACGACTTCGAGTTTGATAAAGCCTTTGACCCCTTGCTCATGTTCTCGAAGAAGCGGTATGCGGGCAATATGTACGAAGAGAATGCGGATGACTACGTTCACAAGTACATGGGGATTGCGCTCAAACGTCGTGATAATGCTCCGATTGTCAAGACGATTTATGGTGGTGCGATGAAAATGCTTCTCAATTCCCGTGATGTGGTCGGTGCCTTTCGCTTCGTTCAGGAGAAATGTATGGAACTCGTGAAAGGTCAGGTGAGTATGGGTCAGCTCACGGTTACCAAATCCTTACGAGACCACTATGCGGACCCTACACGCATTGCGCACAAGGCGCTGGCGGATCGGATTACCGAACGAGACCCTGGAAATGCCCCTGCGGCGGGTGACCGCATTGGCTATGTCTACATTTGTCCAAAGGGCGGTCAAGAGGCGTCCAAACTCCAGGGCGACCGCATTGAAACGCCTGGCTACATCCGAGACCACCAACTCGTTCCAGATTATCGCCATTACATTGAGTGTCAGCTGAAGAATCCCATTTCACAGGCGTTTGCGCTGCTCCTGGAACATATTCCTGGATTTGACCGGTCCATGATTCATACGTGTCCCTCGGCCAAAGAGAATCTGGACCGTTATTTGCTCTTTCGTGAACAGGTGGCGGCCCAATTACTCTTCTCGGATGCCTTGCGATACTATGACAAGCAACATATGAAACAGTCACTCACCACGATGTTTGGAAGTCGGATGACGTTTACTTCGACTCGTCAGACGGTGGAAAAGACTCAGAATGTCCTAACCATCACCGAGACCGAGACTTCTGTGACAACCATCAGGACGGGTACTGCTTCTGCGACTGCTTCTGCGACTTCTGCTGCGACTGCTGCTGCGACTGCGACTGCTGCTGCTGCTCAGAAAAAGAAGAAACCGATTCTCGCCGCAGCGGTATCCTCTTCCATGAAGCAAATGACGATGAGTAACTTTCTCCTGGACCAGGCGATGATACAAGAAATGAACAAGCGAAAGAGTGCGGCGAAGAAGCAGGAAAAGGAGGAAGCGAAGAAGGAGGAAGCGAAGAAGGAAGCGAAGAAGGAGGAGGAAGCGAAGCTTGAAGAAGAGGAAAAGAAGGAGGAGCAAGAAGCGAAACCACGTACACGAAAAAGCAATAAAAAGTAATTCCTCGGAATGAATCAGTACGAAACCAGAATGGGTCAGCACTCCTCCACTCCCACGCTTACGTTCCGCATCGTCCATCAAAAACAGGAAGCGCAAGCGCTCTTGGATGCGGCGGAACAAAAGGATTTTTATTTGGAAGAATGTCGTGACGACGAGGCGAATGCGCTGGCTCGGCGGGGAATGGTCTATTCCGCCAATTCCATCACCGCCTATGAGTACAAATGGTTTGAGTTGGTGGTCGAAAATGCCAAAGGTCGCATCCCTCCTCGTCTTCAGCACGAACTCTCCACCGTCTATCTGATTCCCTTAATGCCCTCTGCGGAAGGAGGAATGCCCCATACTCGCCCCCATCACCTCATCTGTTATCCAGACATTCGCAACTTCTTTTCTGTATCCACACTCATCCACGAACTATGGCATCTTCATCAACGGCACTATGCCGCGGAATGGACCCTCGTCTTTCAATCCCTCGGGTGGGAACCCTGGCCTCATCTCTTGCCCAGCACCCTCGAAGCCCATCGTCGTATCAACCCTGATACCCTAGATACCCCCCTCTGGTGTTTCCAGAAAACATGGGTTCCTGTTCCCATTTTCCGAGAGGTGGCCTCTCCCGATATCCGAGAAGTGGATGTATGGTTCTATCACGTGTCTCTCAAGTACCATGTAAAGAAGCCTCCGCGGGAATTATCTGTTCTGTTTCTCGACCTTCCCCACAGTGCGTACGAACATCCTCGGGAGTGGTCTGCCTATCTTCTCTCCGACCCTGACAAATATGGGGCGAATCCTGTCTTTCATTCTCTTGTGAAGGCACTCGGAGCCCTGGCCCTGCCGGTGGATTCGCCCCACCCTCAATAGAGACACGAATGTGTAATGGGATAGAACGTTGTCCTGTCTTTTTAGTGGCCGATGAAATCGGATTGGTGGGAGCATGGGGACGGAACAGTGGATGCCTGCTCGATACGCTATGGGTCTATTCCCTCCGTGCGCGGCGTACCCAAACGGCGCTATCGGGCAATCGGTACATAGATACGCCTCATAAGACCTTAACGGCGCACCGAACCGTCGCACAGGGTGCATTTGGATTTATTGATACAGCGTGGTATCGTGCGAATGGACATTCCAGTGAGGTGTATGTCAAACGTCCCATTCATTATCCGTTGATGGACCCGCCGTCCTTGTTACAAGAAGCGTGTATCCAGAAAGTGGTCGGTGAGCAATTGGCACGCTACGGATTTCCCGAGAGTGTCCCCCGTGTGCTGGATGTCTTTCAACTTCACAGTGGGGCAGTCTGTTTCTCCATGGAGCAGGCGGAGGGGGTACTCACCCTGGACCGATACCTGTCTCACGTACCTGCCGAAATGGATTTGACGCCGGTGCTGATGGGATGTCTCCTGCCGGTCGTTGGAATGGTGGCGTGTATGAATGATATGGGAGTGAATCATCGGGATTTAAAGCCGACGAATTTCCTGCTTCGTGTCCTGCCGACGGCCGTTCCCTGTCGCATGACACTCGGTGGCCGAACCGTGGAATGGATGTCCCCGTATCATCTCATTCTCATTGATTTCGGATTCGCCTGTGTCGGGTCTCCCCCCACAGGACGGGCCCATCTGTCCCTCGGTAGCATCTATCCTACCTCAGACCCTTGTCCGAAAGACGGTCGTGATTTGTTTCTCTTTCTCTGTCTTCTCTACGTGGACTATCACGCACGGATGTCCGTGGAGCTCCGAATGGCCATGGAGTCCTGGTTACGAGTGGATGGATCGGACCTCTGTGGATTCATGAGACAACGAGGAGAGGGAGCCAAGGAATGGATTTATTTTATGACAGGTAGTGAGACCATTCGGCAATTACGGTGCCATCCTCTCCAGGTGTTGGACGGGCTTCTCGCCCTCCCTTAGGGTAGGGGGCCTCCTGCATAAAGTGCGGGGGCGTGGCTCATTCTCGTGAACTTATCCCAACGAAGTAGGAGATGTCCGACGACGAGGTAGAAGAAAAAACGGAAAAGACGGTGTCCATTGCCGTTCAACAAGGACAGCGTCGGCGGGTGATGAAGGGTATGGTCTATCAAACCGATGAGAAGCACGGATACATTTATATGGTTCGTACACGGGAATTCAAATCCCTCGGACGACCCATTTACAAAGTGGGGAAAACGTCGCAATGCCCCGACACACGCATCACTCGTCTTCATAAGTATACCAAAGGCTCCGAAATCTATCTTATCTATCAATGTCATATTCTGGATGTCAGCTTGATTGAAAAGGAGATTCTGGAAAAGTTCTGCCATCGTTGGGATCCAGGTCCCGATGGGTCCGAAGACTTTATCATTCCCACCCCCAAGGAGCTTCTCGAGGCGAAACGCATCATGCTGGGGATTTTACAGGACTATGAGGAGCGACGTACAGAGAACAACCCTTCCTAAAGGACGTTGGCGCGGAAAAGGAGAATGGGAAAAATCCATCGGAACGACAGCGGAAAACGAGAAACGATGCCAACAAAAGGCCTTGGATTTGTGATTATCCGGCATGTCAACAATAAAATCTCGGATTTGTACTGGAAAGAGTGTTATTCTGCCATTCGTCGGTTTTACCCTGAACACCCGATTATGATTGTGGACGATTCCAGTCATCCTCGGTATCTGCGGGAGGACATTCATTTGACGAATTGTACGGTGGTCTATGATACGGATCATAAAGGTCGGGGTGAACTCCTGCCCTATTATTATTTTCATCGTCTTCGCCCCTTTCATCGTGCGGTCGTACTCCATGACAGCGTCTTTCTTCAACAACCGTTGAACGTGGAACCGAATCCATCAGGAGAGGAATCGACCATTCAGTTTCTTTGGTCGTTCGGTCATCAATGGGATGATGGGTTACGAGACAAGATTCACGAGGTCCTCCATGAATTCCCAGAGACAGATCGTGAGCACCTTCGTTCCATGTATACCCATACCAAGGCGGATTGGTTAGGAATGTTTGGCGTGATGTCCGTTGTCGATTGGACATGGTTGAATGAAATCGAACAACGCTTCCACTTCTTCCAGACCCTTCTGCCTCAACTCAAAAACCGAGAGTATCGTTGCTCCTTGGAGCGCATCTTTGCCTTAGTGGCGTATTATCATCAACGTACTCGCGTAAAAAAACCCCTGTTCGGGGATATTCATCAGTATATGCCTTGGGGTGGGACCTATACGGATTATCTTCAGAAACCGGAAGTGTATGCGGCTTATCCGATTGTCAAAGTGTGGTCCGGACGTTGAAAGCGGTAGGGTTATCCGGACGCTGAAAGCGGTAGGGTTATGCCTTCGGTCGGCTTACGCCTTTGGTCGGCTTATGCCTTTGGTCGGCTTACGCCTTCGGTCGGCTTCTATTAAGCCTTCGATCTCCACTGTGTCTCACACACATTGCAGATGTAAAGGAACTTCATATTGACCGCATCGTACTTCAGATAAATGACATCCCGTTCTTTGCCTCCCAGGTTGGTTTCACATTCCGCATTGGGGCACTTGATGGTATTCACATGGGGAAGCGTTGGGTCTTGCTTCGTAAACTCATTCATCAGAATTTTGTAGCCCTCCGAGGTCTTTTCTTTCAAATCAATCTCCATCACGAGACCCCCCTTCTCCTCCTCTTGGAATCCACAGTTCCGACAGACACGACGGAGCGTACTACCATCTTGGTCCAAATACATGTAATAACGGCACACCTTGCAAAAGTCGGATTCTTTCATGATACTGGAGGAATCGGTACTCTACCTATTCAGGGGGGTGGTAATCAATTTTTATACCCTGTTTGGGGGGGTGGGGAAACGGGTCGCAACGCATGGTGCGTGGGAAGAGGGAGGACATGGACGGAGAGACGGGGAGAGGAGAAGGGGCGAGGTCGGCGGCATAAATAAAAATTGACGGATACAAAAAGGGGAGGAGAATGACAAGTCGCCCTACCATACCCTTGACGATGGATCACCTTCTCGAAACCAAACTCGGACGTTTTCTCGATGCGCATCGTGTGACGGAAAAAGGCGAAGCCGCCTCCTTTACCGGTATGGGAACCATGAAGGGAAAATTCGCCGTAAAAGACGATGAATACCACGAGTTCCTTGACCTCCTCCACGAGTATCTCTTTACGCAACAGCGTCGCCCCTTGAACCTGGTGGAACAACGCCGCTGTGACCTCTTCACGCCCCTCCTGATTGACCTGGATTTCAAGTATCCCGCAGAACGTGCCCTTCATCGCCAGTTTGACATGACCCACATCCACGACTTCATCCGTGGCTACGTGGAATCTATCAACCACTTTTACGACCTCAGTCACTACCGCCCGCTTCGCTTCTTTGTTACCCTACGTCCCGCCCCCTATGAAGACAAGAAGATGACGGGGCTATATCGTTCCATCAAGGACGGCGTTCACATTGAATGTCCCGACCTGGTCATTCCCTCCGAACATCAACAAGTTCTTCGTCAACACTCCTTGGAAATCAATCACGTGGCGCGTGCCTTCCAACAAACGGGCTATACGAACTCCGAAAAGGACATCTTTGATGAGGCCATTGTCAAGAAGAACGGATGGTTCTTCTACGGAGAGTCCAAACCCGATATTCCCGCCTACTATCTGGCCTCCGTCTATGTCTATGACCCCGCGATTCAATCCTTCTATGAAGAATCTAAGGAGGAGTATTCGTCCCGTCAGCTCCTGGAGCTCCTCTCCATTCGCTACAATCTTCGTATGGACCCCGTTCCGCTGGAAGAGAAAACACAGGAGGAGTGGAAAGAACGCCTGGACATTTGTACCGGTCGAAAGACGTCCATGGTGTGCTCCGCCGAAGAGGAAGAGCCGTCGGTGGGTTCGGCCCCTGTCATTCAGTTGACGTCGTCCAATGTCCACGAACAACTGGAGCGGGACAAAATGGATACGATTACGCGGATTGTCCTGGAATGTCTCTCTCCGAATCGTGCGGGACCTTACAAGGAATGGATGGAAGTCGGTTGGTGCCTCCACAGCATCAGTGCCTCGGAGGAAATGTTCCGTCTGTGGGTGGACTTTAGTCGCAAGTCACCGAAGTTCAATGAGCACGACGTGGCCTCCTTCCAGCGTACCTGGATACAAATGGGACGTCAGACCCGCGACCATCCCCTGACGGAACGCTCCCTCCATCGCTGGGCGATGACGGACAATCCCACGGTCTATCGCCAGTTGCTCAATAGCAGCTTCGTGAACTTTGTGGAATCGGAGGTGGATGCGACACACACCCACATTGCTCGTCTGATGTACCGCATGTACAAGAATGACTTCTGTGCGGCGGTGGATTCCAAGAAGGCAGAGTTTTACCAGTTTGCCTCGGTGTATTGGAAGAAAACGGCACAGGGCATTGAACTCCGAAACAAGATGACGACGGAGGTGGCGCAGGTCATCTCCGATGCCCGCAGTAAGATTCGTCGCCGCATCGTTCAGGCCGACAGTGACGGAGGGGCGGAACGAGAGACGTCGTGGGAACAGGCGCGTATGAAGAAACTCTTGAAGATTGAGGAGTCGTTGTATCAGTCAGGCTTCAAAGATTCCGTGATGAAGGAGTGCGTGGGCCTGTTCTACGTGGAAGACTTTGCGCAGAAGCTGAACTCCAATCAATACATCATCGGATTCCGTAATGGTGTGGTGGACTTGATGACACCCGTCATGGGAGCGGAAGGACAGTTTACCGTCAGCTTCCGTGATGCCAAACCCGAGGACTATGTCACCTTTATGGCCGGTCGCTATCCCACCAAGAACTGTGACCCCATTGACTACGTGGAATACCGCCCTGATGACCCTGAACAGGCGCCGATTCATGCGGAGATTGATGACTTTATGGCGAAAGTGTTTCCTCGTCCTGAACTTCGGACGTACATGTGGCGTAAGCTAGCGTCATGTCTGGAGGGTGCGAACAAGGAGCAGACCTACGAGACGTGGATTGGTGTGGGTGGTAACGGCAAGTCGAAGTTGGTGGATTTGATGTCGATGACCTTGGGTGACTATGCGTCATCCTTGCAATCCACCGCACTGACCCGTAAGCGCCCTGATTCGGGTGCGGCCAATCCGGACATTATGGCCATTCGCAACAAGCGCTTCATCTACATGGCGGAACCGGATGACCGTGAGCCGTTGAACACCTCTCGTATGAAGCAGTTTACCGGTGAGGATGATGTGGAAGCCCGTGGCTTGTTCGAAGACCAGACCAAGTTCAAGATTACGGGTAAAATCTTCATGTTGTGTAATGCGTTCCCTGCGATTCATACCATGGACCGTGGTACATGGCGTCGTGTTCAGGCGGTTCCCTTTGAATCCAAGTTCGTGGACCCCCAGCAAGAGGATGTGAATGAGGCAGCGAACATCTATCCGCGTGACAACCAGTTGGATGCCAAGATGCGGTCGTGGCGTACCCTCTTCATGTCTCGACTGGTCCACATCTACAAGACACAGTACATGAAGCACGGATTGGGTAAGCTCCCCGCGGTGGTGACGCAGGAATCCAACCGCTACCAGGAGTCGTTTGATTCTCTGAGCAAGTTCTTGAATGCTCGTATCCGTGAAATCAAGAAGGGTGGTTATGAAGCCAACATCCGTGACATCTTCCGAACCTATCGGGAGTGGTTCCAGGTGGCGGGCACGGGCATTCGTAAGCTTACCATTGATGAACTCTACAAGCGGATGTCGGATAAGTATGGCGAACCAGCAGACAAAAAAACCTTCAAGCAATTGCGATTGTTTGCAGATGATTATGAGCTGGAAGAATACGAGAAGTCGTTGGCCAATTAAATCAAATAATAAGACAAAATACCCAGAAGGAGGGTGATGCCTCCACTGACGCCGAGCCCCTTTCCTAGCGCAGGGAGCTTTTCTTCGGAGAGGATCACATAGAGTGCGATGGCCGCAAGGACCATAAAGGCATAGGATAACCAAAGTATCATCAGCGTGTAATCTTCAATAAAGCGTACCTTCTGATGTTCCAATGTTTCGGGAAGTGCATCACGGACATCCGTGAAATCCTGATTCATTCGTTGGACAATGCCATCCTTTCGCTTTAATTCCTCCTCGAGTTCCTTTTTTTGTTGGAGCATCGCTTGGAGACGTTGGTCGACCTCTTTGGCTACGTCGGCATGGGCGTAGGAACCATACATCGAATCCCCCATCGCCAGGGAATCCTCCAATTGGGCTCGGAGCATACGAATGTCGGCACGTAATAGGTCCTCTTTGGATGCCATCTTCTATTATCTGTTTCTTTTTACCAAGCGTCAAGCGACTCCAAAGCGTCAAGCGAAGCGAGACAGCGACTCCAAGCAGCAGCGACTCCAAGGCCCCCTGGGACGACCCGAAGTGACTTAGGCAGGAGGAGGAACAGGAGGAGTTATGGTGGAGGGAGACTCCACCGAGGGGGAAGGGGCTCCCCCTGAAGGATAGGCTTGAGACTGCATCCAATCCGGACAACCAGGGAGCGTAATGGGTGCGTATTTTCCTTCAAAGATTTGTTTGTTCCAGTAGCGCTTGTTTCGGAGAACATCCGTGTATCTCCAACGACGTATCAGAATCAAGAGAAAGATGACAAACAAGGGGACCGCAAAGGCCACCCATAGCGTAGCGCTTATCCATCCCTGTTTCCAAAGTGCCGTAATCAATAAGAAGGCAGACAACATAATAAACAACGAAGACAGAACGAAAAGGGTGTCTTGCTTGTTTCCCACCGTCCACTCGTTCATTTCAAAGGTACGTTTGGCGACATCCTTATCCTGTACGACAGCCGCCGCTCCACTCTCCTGCTGTTCGTAGATTTGCTTCATCAGGTCCGTCAACTCTTTGGAACGCTTGTTATGCATCATAATGGACTCCTCCACCTTGGAGGCTCGGTCAAAATCTCCGTATATCTTTGAAAACGTGTCCGACTTTTGTCGGATAATTTCGTCATAGACTTTGGACTGCTGATTCGTCAGCCACCGTTGGTATTCCGCAGGGTTCTTTTTTAGCTGGTCCAGAGCTGATGCGAGCTCAATGTCCTGTAGCGTCTGTGTATTATCAATCACGCTGTCCAATGTTGCCATCCTATCTCTTCGTGATAGAATTCGTAGTGCTCGTGGCGTCCCTTACTCGTCTCGTAGTGCTCGTGGCGTCCCTTACTCGTCTCCCACCGCCTTGTAGACATACAGAAGAAGACCCAGCGCAACGATATTGAGTACGCTATAGACCTTCAACAGATTGTTCGTATGACGTCCCTTCTCCTCCGTATATTTCACCATCTCCTTTTGAAGACGCATGACACTTTCATTGGTCTGAATTGTCTTGTTCTGCTCCTGAAGCTTATCGTTCATCTCTCGTAATTGCCGATGAAAGGTGGCGATTTCACTTTCCATCGTAGAGGAGGAATCCATCATTTTTTGGGTGATGGCACGAATGATTTGGAGAAGGTCGTTCAACTTACGATTCACCGTTTGGGTCACCGCAAGACGCTGGGCAATGGTCTGTTTTGCTTCCTGAGAAGGAGACATGGATGCCCCACGAATCACCGTAAAAAGACGCTGGAGGGCGGCCTTGTAACGGGCATCGTAGAAGCAATATTCCTTCTGTGCGTTTTCCAGAAGCTTCTTGACTTTTGGACGATAAACCGTATAGGGGGTGGAAGCATCCATGGTCGGTACCGCACCGATTCGTTCCAAGGCGGCCAGATGCGCCTTCAATGCCGATTCCTTTATCATTTGATTCGCCTCTCGGTCACTGCCGAGAATCGAACTCGGCAGGAGAGGGGTCACGCCCTGTTCCGAATAGGTGGCAGGGATTTCACTCGGTGAAATATCGGTTTGTGTAGGACAGGTGAAGGAGGCAGACATTCTATTTACGTTGTGCTTTATTTACCAAATACGCCCGCAATCTTCAGCGACAGGAAGAGAATCACGACCAAGGCAGCCCCAAAGAGGGTCATCCATGTGGTACGACTCATCATGAACTCGGTGACGGCGTCCAGGACGCCTCCTGTTCCTGCTCCCATTCCATTCGCATAGGGAAAGCCGGATGCGGCAGCAGAAGGCAGGAGGAGGGGAGCCATCCAGTAAAAGCAGAGCACACCGACGCCCACAAAGAGCACGGAGAGGACCCATAGATAGGGGACGAGCGCACGACGAACCGGACGGTCTGCGATGTACAACGTATGGGCATTTGCGTTCGTCTCCCTTGACCGGAGCAATTCATCCCGTGCTTCTGCGGTCTCTACGTCCCCTTTGGCGGTTTCGTTCTGTTTCTCGAGGGATTGAATCTGTTGCTGAAGCGTTCCAATCTGCTGGAGCTTGCCTGATACATTGTAGGTGTTGGTTTGTGACTTGAGGGCGTTCGTAAGCGAGGAAACCTCCTGTTGATACTGTCTCTTCCGCTGCGTCAGCTGGTCGGCATTCATCGCATCCAATGACTCCTGTGCCCACGCATCCAATCGTTCTTTTACTTGGGTTCGTTTTCCCATCCAGGACCAATCTGCCATCCTTCTTTACTACTGATGTATATCTTTTGAGGTATTCGGACGAGAATGGAGGGATTTGAGCTTCTCCAAATACAATATCGCATCCATGTGTTCCTCCTGAGCGTGTTGAATCCATTCGAGAACACTCAGATCTTGTCGGTCCAGATCCGTTCCATACTTCTCCTTCCCCTTCTGCGCACGGTCGATGAAGGATTGAATGACGGATTGGACGACGGTATCTAATTGGCTCATGGGGGTGTTGGAGTCCATTCGAAGACAGGGGTGTAGGGGGAGACTTGTGTCGATTTCCCCACAGCGTGGGGACACCTAGACCACCGCTTCTAGCGGTGGGTGTCCCCCTTACAAAAAAAGGGGCTTTAGGTGCTCCCTTTGTTGGAGGGGATGGGGGAAAGTATATCAAGAGAGAGGGGGGGGCCCTAGGGTACATCCAAGGAGGAGGAGGTCCCCCTAGGGCACATCCAAGGAGGGGGCGCAGGGCACATCAAAGGAGGGGAGGCCCCCTAGGGTTCATTGGGAGAGGGGGTGCAGGGGGACCTCCCGCACAAAGTGCGGGGGCAAGGCGCTCCATTTGGAGCGCACGACGCTTGCGTTGATTTCCCCACTACGTGGGGAAACCTAGACTTCCGCTTCTAGCGGAAGGTGTCTCCCTAGGGGGCACAAACTCGGTAAATAACGGCCTCTCCTGCCGACGCACTCGGTCTCGTGATTTTCACAATGTCACCAGGAACAGCACCAATACAACGAGCAATCGGGTCGATGTGGAACTTGATTTCTGGGAATTTGGACTTGGAAATGGCATGAAGACGCTCCATCAATTCCTTGTGCTGCTCTTCAGGGACCAATTCGTGCTTCGGGACCAGTACATGGCGCAGTGGATTAATGACCAGCGCATCAATGCTAAAGAAGGAGAGACGGAGTTTGCGACGGTCTTTGACGCCCTTCTCATTCGGCTGTTCCTTGGGACGCATGTACTCCTTCAGCGCAATCATGTGATGCGTATCCGTGACATGCGCGGTCATCATCATAATCATCTCCGTTCGCTCCGAATCTTCATCCGAGACCAATTGCGGAAAGTACCCATTCTTCAGTTTTTGTTGGCTGATGTTTTCATAACGAATATGACAGACCTTGTTGGCATCGCTTTTGAGGGCCACTTGAAAGCTCAGACCGGTAAAGGAACCTGCGGCAGCGGCGGCTTCGGCCGGAGAGAATTTGCGGTACGGTTCTACTTCATATCCTCGTTGCTCCAAGATATCCAGTAGGGTCAGACGGCTACGATACAGGTTGTCAATCAATACAAAGTTATCATTCATCGTAGGGTACCGTGTTGCTGTTGAAATACTAGATTTAGTGTCGGTAGGGGGCTTTATGTCTACTGTGGCTCCTCCTGCGACTGGCCCATGGGCGTTCTTCTCTTCTGTCGCGTCCGCAGCAGGAGTCGCGTCCGCAGCAGGAGTCTCAGAGGCAGGCACAGAGGCAGTCTCAGAGGCAGGCACAGTCACGTCCGCATCAAGCGCAGAGGCAGGCACAGTTGCGGTAGCAGCAGGCACCGGTTGGGTACGGGCCATCGTGGGCTTCTTTCGGAGACGGGGTGCCGCAGACATCGTAGAAGATTTGGATGCCGGTCTCTCTCCCCTCCGCCGTCGTCAATTTTTATCTTATTCCATTTTGTTGACCCGAAGCACTACCGCAGGGCCTGAAGACGGAGCGGAATCGCCCATCGGCATCGGCATCGGCATCGGACCCCCTCCACGAAAGGGATTGCGGCGTGGCACACGAGGTCCCCAGGAAGTGATTCCATCCCGTTCAAAGGCCTTCTCATCCGTATCAATCGCAATCATCGGGCCACCGCCTGGAACGCCTGTGGGAAGCGAAGGGGCTTGTACCTGGACCACGGACGAATCCACATAAGTCGGCATCATCATCCCACCGGGTGGCAGAAGACCCCCTTGTTGTATCATCGAAGTAGGCTGCGCCATCGAAGTAGGCTGCGCCATAGAGGCAGGCTGCGCCATCGAGGCAGGTTGTGACAGTTGGACCATTTGATTCGGTTGCGCCATTTCCGCCATTTGGAGGGAGGCAGGCTGGACCATTTGGATAGAGGCAGGCTGTGCCATGGGAGCCATTTGGACCATTTGAACCGGCTGTGCCAATGAGACGAGTTGTGCTTCAGGTACTTCCATGACCTCCACGGGGGCCTCCTCTTGAATGACATCCAGCTCCGCCTTCTGCTCCTGAAGAGCGACCTCCATGGACCGCAACTGCTCCAAGGTCATCGTGGCTTTATCGGGTTCTTCCACATAGGCGGCCACCGATACACTGGGGAGAAGGAGACGAGGAAGCTCTTTGATGACCGCACTGGAAGTGCCTGACATTTCCAACGGAGTCAGGCGTTGAACACCACGACTGGTAATGAATCGGGTGGATAGATTCAAATAGGTCTCCAGCTCCTGCGTCAACAGCTTGGTCGAATAGGGCATTTCCACCTGGACGATGGTGGACTTCGGGCGGCCCAAGGGGGGAAGAAGCTCCAAGGTATTGGCGGTATCGCCCGCATAACGGAGGGGACCATCACACATCGGACACACACGGATGTTGAGCCGTGGATTGTAGATAGGAACCGTACCACACGCCGTACAAATGGAAATCGTTGTTCCATCGGATCGCTCCATAAAGGACTCCTTGACAAAGGCCATTCCACCGTGCGCAATAATCGCATCGCGGTCCATTTCACCAATTTTCAAACCACCTTGTGCGCCACGACCACCCGTCGGCTGATGGGTACGTGCCTCTTTACGACCCTTTCCACGCGCATTCCACTTGTCCTCCACCATGTGCTTCAAACGCATTCCATACACCGGTCCCACAAAAATGGCGGCCTCCAACTGCTCACCCGTCGCACCATTGTACATCACCTCGTTGCCATATTTTTCAAAGCCCAGCGTCTCCAGAATGGTACCCATCGCCTCCTGCGGAGACCCATCGTTCATAAATGATGTCCCGTCTCCAATGGCGCCTGCCAGGGCCGCCGTCTTTCCCAACAATTGCTCCAAGTTTTGGGCAATCGTCATACGGGAGGGGATCGCATGCGGATTCATAATCATATCGGGAACGATACCCGATTCCGTTCTCGGCATATCATAGCCACGCAATAAGGCGCCAATGGTGCCCTTCTGGCCATGACGATTGGAGTTACCCGTCCAATACGCCACGGACTCTCCCTGCCGACGTGCCAAAAAGACCTGACTCGGAACCGACAGACAATAGACGGAATCGCCTGCCAAGTTGAAGGGGGTACGATGGATATCCAGGAGGGGAATCGCCTCCCCTTCTTGGTCAAAGAGGTCAAACAAGGTCTGATGGTGCGTCTCCCGTTCCTGATAGAGTTCATAGAGCTCCGAGGCGTACATCAAAATACGTCCTCCCTTGATGTGGCTTCCATAGACACGATGGGCGGCGGTGACATAGTGCGTACCATAGGGAGTCTGTAGAAGGAACATCTCGCCCGTATGAGGAAACACGTGGGTTTCGGTGGGATGAACCCATTCGATATGGTGGGTGACCGGATGAAGTTGAGCGACTTGGTCCTCCGTGGTAATCTCAGGAAGAGGCTTCCATCCCTTGGAGGTCAGGACATCGTGGTCTCCCGAGAGGCAGAACTTGTCACCGAGTTCAGGGATGCGGTCCTGAACGACACGAATCTTCACCAGACGAAGACCCCACGAATTCACGAGAACGACCACGCTTTCTACCCGTCCGCGGGTCCATACCTGTGGAGTGACCGAGACATCGGTGATCTCACCTCCTGTGACGCCGGTCATATAGGCGCCCACAATGACGGTATTCTCATCCACATATTCCCCTTCACGGACGATGCCACGGTCATCCAATTTCGAATAATCCAGACCCGGTTTCAGACCTTTCCAGGTGGCAATCAGGGTAGGGTTTCCGATACGCACACGGGTGCCTGCCTTCTCATCGTCCTCCTCAAACGCCTCATAGGACCGAAACGCCATCGAACGGAACATTCCGCGCTGGACGGCGTCGTAATTCATGACAATACCGTCTTCCTGATTGTATCCTGACCAGCACGCAATGGCGAGAATACAATTCATTCCATACGCCATTTTGCCCTCCCCGAGGTAATTGTTGTATAAGGTACGGGTCAAAGGGATTTCTCCGTAACACAGGACGTGTGCCGAGTTATCAAACCGATTCCGCCAGTTCGTGGCATACACGGACACACCCTGTTTGGACTGCGAACACGACAATTGATTACGAGGAGACTGATTATGAGGCGCAAACGGAATGAGGGACGTCATCATGCTCATAATCGTCGAGGGATGGACTTCCACGTGCGTTGTCTCAGGAGTGATGTACGATGGATAATTCGCAATAAACGTCTCGTTTTGCTCATAGGGGTCGATGTATTCAATGGCACCGGCGTAGGGCTCCAAGGCAGGCGGATAGTCGCGGAGGGTGGCCTGCCGGCCCTGGAGGGGGTCCACGAAGGTGGTATCGGACAGCGAGCCCTCCTTTCGTGCGGGATATTGTCCCATGACGAGGTCTCTCCAGGTGGCGGAACGGCGCAGGGTCGTCAATGGAAATTTCTCCGCGGTGGTGCGTCCGTCTCGTAGCCAAATCAGGGGACGAAGGGGGCGACCCGCATCCAAATAGAGATAGACTTTGCGGTCACGAATGGAAAAGGTGATGCTCACCGAATACGGCAGGCAACCCGTGCGTTTGAAGAGCTTGAGAACGGTAGTTAACAGACGAGGATTCTCGGTATAGCCAAAGACGCCACCATTGACATAGACGGGTACGAACAGGATACGTTGTTCCAGCGTGGTATCCTCGGAGGCATAGACACGACCGGTCGTGCGCAGCCATCGCAAAAAGGCAGGCGTCTCGGAGGCAGTCGAAATCGCCGTCAGAATGCTCATGTTCTTGGTGATACCGATGGAGGCGCCCGTGGGGGTTTCGGAGGTACAGAAGTAGCCATATTGGGAGGTATGGAGCTTACGAGGTCCCGTGAGTTTCATACTCGTATCAAAATTCAGAATGACACGACGACAGTGTGACAGGAAATCCACATAGGACAGACGGGACATGGCCTGTAAGACGCCTGCCTTCTCCTCCCCCAGTCCCGTGCCCCATTTGCCTTTAAAGCCCTTGGCGATCATTTGGTCCAACAAGTCGGTGGCGAACATCCGCATGCCGTTTTGCTCCTGGAAAATGTTTTGGAACTGCTCGTCCTTGTAGAGCATTCCCTTGTTGTAGTTGTACTCTTTGTCAATGCGGAGCATCATCGCCTTGACCCACAATTTATAGGAATGGCTGAAGAGCTCCTGGATAAGGAATCCACTGGTGAGGCATCGTTGATTACGAGTGTCATCACGGTCGGTTCCTCCGTCGTATCCCTCACTCACCCGAAGAATGCGTCGGACACAATCCCCCAGAAAGAGACCCTGTGAGGTGGGGTCATTGGGCATGTGGAGAAAGAGTTGATTGCGAATGATGTCCAATACATGGGCCTCACTGAATCCCTTCGTGAAGGTCTTGATGTATTGAACGGCGGTGTAGGTAGTGAGAAAGGGGAAGCCGTCTACGATGGAGGGTTGGAGTTTCGGGAGGAGGAATTTGGCTTCGGGGCTCTCGAAGTCGGGAAAAATCATCTTGAGAATGTCTTCGTCGGATTGGATGCCGAGGGCACGAAAAAGGACGAAGAGGGGAACGGGTTTTCGGACAAAGGGAAGACTGACCTGTATCGTGGCGCGTTCGGCCCATTCCCTCTTCTTTCCAAAGCTGCCTCCCGTAGGTTCCACGTGTCTCATGAGCGCAAACGCCACTCGTTTCACCTGCCTCGTCTTTTCGGACAAGCATTGAATGGAGGCGAAGACGGACACTTTGGGGTCCGTTTGGGGCGTGATGTAGAGTGTATTGAAGGCCTGCTCTTGACGGGTGATTAAGACCTTCTCTGCGCCATCAATGATAAAATAACCGCCGTGGTCATAAGGGCATTCGCCTGCCTCTCGGAGAAACTCCTTTGGTTTTTGGTGAAGGATACAGTAGCTACTGTGGAGCATGATGGGAATGCGAAAGAGGGGGAACTTTTGAAAGGTGGTGGGAGGAAGGGAGAGGTCCACCACTTCACGTGTCTCTTTGGTATATTGGATGCGAACCAGGAGGTTGGCGTAGACCGTGGAGGCATAGGTGAGATTACGTAGACGGGCTTCATTGGGAAACAGAACACGGATTTCTTGATGAAGGGGGTGGTACAGTGTCGGAGTTCCGATTTCCAGTTCCGTACCCTTTTCCCCTCCCACGTAGATTTCCACACGGTATTTGTAGGTATTTGTCTTTTCATCCATCAGGTCCTTCAAGATGATGATGGGGTTCATGGATTGAATGATGCTCATCATGTCCTTTTGAAGAAACTGGTCGTAGGAATCAATGTGATGCCGTGTATAGGGGTAGGCATTGGTGCGGAAGTAAGTATCCAACAACTTTCTGGATAGGTCTCGTGCTTCGTCTCCCGTGAGTTCCATGGGTCTCGCTCTCTAGTAGAATCCAATACTTAGGGGGTGCCTTCTCCCCTACGCCCCCTCCTTCTTTAAGTAGGGGGACAGCCTGTCCCCCTGTGCCCCCTCCTTCTTTAGGTCGGGAGGGGATGGTTGTGTCTCAAAAATGACAGGATAATGTTTTGATGATCGGTCAATTGTGTGTAACATACCGGAAAGAGATAGACGGGCTCGTCTGGAGAGGGGGCACAGAGAGATGACAAAGGGTTATGCGGGAGGGAGGTCAATTCGTGGTTGAATGGCGGTGGGAAACATGGTATCTTTCAACAAATAGGGAGGCGCATGAGACATTCGGTCGGGGGCGGTTCCTGTCAATCGTCCCTGCCACATCGTTTGTGCGTCTTGGAGCGCGGAGGGGGGTGCGTCGCTCTGAATCGGGCGAGTAAAGGCCTGGGAAAGGAGCGATCCTGCCAGGGTTCCTTCCAAGAGACCCCCGCCTCGGCGTGCGGTCTTTCTTCCTGCCGAGGAATGGGTCTTTCGAGTCCTGCCACGTCGTCCTCCCTTTTGTATGGTATTCGTTCCCATTATGGCAGAGGGAGAAGGCCATTGTGCCTCTCCTGCCGCTGCAATTTCTGGATTCTGAAATCCGGATTGAATGTAGGAGGTAAAGAAGCCATAGGGACCTTGAGAGCATGTGAGTTGGCCCTCTGCGTTGG